>Ga0180221_1000128_pt1 | contig 110291 bp, 102 predicted proteins | sample eDN5th37CKraftMG_FD_151339 | JGI IMG/M metagenome (GOLD analysis project Ga0180221, IMG submission 151339) | Enriched Miracle-Growth compost microbial communities from Emeryville, California, USA - eDNA 5th pass 37_C Kraft MG (version 2) (version 2) ... | reverse complement strand
TGTCGATGGTCTCGACACGGCTCGCAGCTTCGAGCGCGTTCAGCATTCGGTCGAAGCCGATGCTCGACCGGAACAGGGGAGTAAAATCGAAAGTGGTTCTCATAGCCACATCCTCCTTGTGAAGCAACATGGGTACAAGTTTCTATTTCCGTCGGCGATGTCATTCACCGTTCGACGGGCCAGACCCCGATGGGCGTCCGGCGACTGCGATTTAGGTTTGGCAATTTGCCTGTTCAAGAGGTTGCCGAGCGCACCGTGACACTTTTTTTCTGTGACCGCGCCGCTTATCTAATAGCCATGTGGATGATCGGAATACCACCCGAAATGCAGGAGGTAACTAAATGACGCTGGATGAAATTACTTCTGTCCTGGGCCCGGTAGACTCCAGTCTTGTTGCTGAAATCAACCGAACCGGCGCGTCAGCGGCTGAACTCGCCGAAGCTTGGGCCTGGTTTAATGCTGACGAAGCGTTGGTCAACGAGGGACGATCACTGCCGTCAGGAAGAGTCACAGAGCTTGTTGGAATACTGGAAGTGGCAGAATTGACCGAGGATACTTAAGGAGGGAAGGGCGCCGGAAGTTGAAAATCTCCTTCGCGATCAGCGCTCGCTGTTTAACTGGGCTACGATGTTTTTATTCGGCGCCTTTGAATCCGGGAATCTCAAAACCAAATCAGTTGCCGCCAGTTGCTGAAGACAGGGCTGGTCTTGCCGGAGGCGCCGTCGAGCAGCGCGGCAGATACATCCATGTTGCTTCAAGAAGAATATGGCTATGGCGACATCTTACGATTTCTCTCCCCTCTGCCGGTCGAGCGTCGGCTTCGACCGGGTCTTCAATCTGCTGGAAAACGTTCAGCGCGCGCGATCCGTGAGCGACTGGCCGCCCTATGGCGTCGTGAAGACGGGAAACGACAGTTATCGTATCTCGGTCTCGGTCGCTGGATTTGCGCAGGACAATCTCGAGGTCACTTTCCAGTCGAACCTACTCTCCATAACCGGCAAGAAGCAGGAAGCACCTGACGACAGCTACTTGCACCGCGGCATTATTGGCAGGCCGTTCGAACACCGCATCGAACTGGCCGATCATGTCAGGGTAGAAGCAGCTGAGCTGAGCAACGGTTCGATGTCGATAAATCTCGTTCGCGAGATTCCGGAGACACTGAAGCCGCGCAAGATTGTCGTACAGGCCGCCCCTACTTCTCCGGTGCGAACCGAAGGGCAGAAGGCGGCTTGATTAGCGTTACGATCAAGCATGGCATCGTGGTTATGGCGCCTATCAATATTCCTGGTTGAAAAAGGAGAGAGTCAATGAAACCCGATATGTTCAAGCAGCCCGTTTCAGTTCTTGTCGGCCTAGGCTTTCCGACGCAAGTTCTCGGTGTGCTGGATGCCTATAAGTTTCTCATTGAATGGCCTGTTTCCTCTAGGGACGCAGCGCACTCGGTCGCGCTGAAGGCGTGTAGAGCCGCGTTGCGGGGTGAAATTGAAGCAGAGACAGCGCGCGCCCTCTTCACCGGCTTTGCTGAGAAACACGACCTTCTTGCGTCCGAAATTGACGCCGTCGCTGTATCCCGCATTCGGCGGGACAAAGATCCGCACGTGAGTTGCGACGGGGCGGATGTCACCTAACGCGTTACAGCAGTTTGCCAACAAGGTGATACCTCTTGGCAGCCATTTTTACTTCAGAGCGTGCAGCTTTGGGAGTTAAGTGGCTTGGCATTCCGGTCGATGACGAGCGGTGGAACCGGGCAGCCTTAGGCCCCAACTTTTCCGCCGTCGTTTCGAAACCGACCCGTTCGTCAGGTGCAGGACGATGCAAATGTGCTCCATCATAGACTGTAGCGCTGAGCCCTCTGCTGATCCCATCGAGTGGTTGTGCGAAACATAGATGTTTTCCAGATATTCTTGTTTCTACCACTCCGTTTGGCCAGAGGGGGGAGGCCTGACGTGAAACGTGCACATGAGTTCGGCGAGTTCCTATCTATCAGCCCTTCGGGGTAGGGGCGCTTTGTATAGTCACGGTCTCAGATTGCCACTTTTAGCGAGTGTTGGTATCGGTGGATGCGAGCCCCCGCAACCAAAGATACAGACACTCCCGCGCGGACCCCGCCGGGAGTGTTTTTGTTTGTAGCGACAGAAGACTGACGTTCGGCCCAGCTCAGCATCGTGCCCAATTCCCCATGCAGCGTCGCGTTGATGTCGCCCTTGCGGACCGGGAAAGAGAACGATCTTCTCGATCAAAGAGCGCAGCGCTTGCGCCGCTGCCTCCGGCCGTTCATCGGATTGGGCAACAGCGGCGGTCAGCACCGCCACCTTCCGTTCATAGGCAGAGGAAATACCCGGCAGCAGGTCCGGCGCGTCATGCGGGATCGCTAGAAGTCCCATCAGAGCTTATCGTCAACGATGCGCAGTTCGGCACGTGCGCGACGATCCATTGATCCGCCGGGTTGAGCCGCGACACCCGCCTGCCGGCCGCCGGTCCTTGGCGTAGCGCAGCCGGTTCCACACCACGCGGCCGATGCCCTTGTTATATTCTGGCAGCGCCCGAGACCAGCGAGGGACATTCCGTTGCAGATTGCAGGGGGCGGCGCTGACGCTGACTAACGAGGCTGCGGCGGCATTGTCGATTGTGGGGCGTTCTCGATTTCCTCCCTGTGGCGCTGATCCTTGGCGAACACGCTCGTTCCCTGTTGTTTCGTAAGCCAAAGGAATCCAGCTTGACCGGCATCAATTAAGGATTCTATAGAATATATAACATGGAGCACGGCCAAGGAGGAGGTTATCGTGAAGCGCATGGATCAAGGAAAAGGCGCGGGGAGGAGGCGTCTGCTGAAGGGGGTGGCGGGGTCGCTGCTTTTGTCAGCAATGCCGTTGATGACGGCCCACGCTCAGGGCCTCGGCTCTCCGGACAGCCCGGTCGAAATCAGGATCATTGCCAACGAGGCATTCGCCAACAGCTGGCAGACGGTTTTGGTGCCGGAGTTCAACAGGACGTTCCCGAACATCAAGGTGCAGATCGACGGCGTGCCCTATACCGAGCTGCTGGCAAAGATGATGCTCGACGCCACCAACCCGCAGCCGGAGTACGATATCCTTCTGGCTGATGATCCCTGGGTTCCGCAACTTGCCCAGATCGGTGCCTTGGCTGACCTCAAGGGTGACAAGATCTCCGCCATCACCGACAAAGACTACGATTGGGCGGATTTCAACGTTGCCCCGCTGGCCGCGGGCGAGTGGGACGGCAAGCAGTATGCGGTGCCGGTGCGGTCGAACATGCTTCTGATGTTCTACAATCGCACCCTCTACAAGAAGGCGGGTGTTCCCGAGCCGACCCCGGAGCTTACCTGGGATCAGTTCTTCGCCAACGCACCGAAGCTGGTTCAGGATACAAATGGCGACGGCAAGCCGGATGCCTGGGCGATCGACACCTATTTCGTGCGTGAACCTCTGACGCCGACGATCTGGCAATCGATTCTCAATGCCAATGGAGGCGCGCTGCTGGATGCTTCCGGAGCCCCGGCATTTGCCAATGAGGTCGGCGCCAAATCGCTGGAGATGCACAAGCATCTTCTGGATTTCGCCCCGCCCGGTGCCTTGGGGCACGGCTTTTCCGAGTCCCTCCAGGCTTTCCGCCAGGGGATCGTCGCCAACATGATCAACTGGGGCAGTGTCTATAAATCGACGGCGGTCGATGCGAATACGACGACGCTCTCCGTCGATGAAGTCGGCGTGCAGGTATTGCCCGTTGGGACGGCCGGCGCGGGGACGCATCGCGGCATTTGGAACGCCGGCGTCAGTGCCAAAACGGAGGAACTCGATGCCTCCTGGGCATTTGTTCAATGGCTGACGTCGAAGCAGGGCGAGGCTTTCAACGCCGCGAATGCGGGCTCCTTCCCGGCGCGCAAGTCGACGCTTGCGAGCGAGCCGAGCGAAGCGTGGCTGAAGCCTGTCTACAAGACCCTGCAGCAGGCTTATGACGTCGCCGCCCACGGCCAGATGTGGCGAATCCGCAGCCCCAAATCCGATGCCGCGCAGCAGATACTTGCGGACGAAATCGCCCGTGGCCTTGCCGGTCAGGGCGAGCCTGAGGAAGTGCTGAAAACGGCGGCTGACAAGATCGCGAAGGTCTTGAAATAGGCGGACCGAGCCGGGCCACCCCGCTGGGCAGGCTACAAAAATCGGCTGTCGGCAGTTTGTGGCGGCAGCTTCCCATACCCCCTGAACAACGAAGGCGGCCGCGATGCGGACCGTGCAACCAATCACTGTCGATGCTTTCGGCATCGAATGCCCTGGGCGGCGATTGCCGCGCCCGAACTGACCGAGGAATATGATGCCATCGAAAGCGATCGTAAGCGAAGTCAGGACGTTGTCCTGCAGCAACTCCTGGCGCAACTACCACTTCCTGAAGATCACTACCGAGGATGGTATCGTCGGCTGGAGCGAATTCGACGAGTATTTCGGCTCGCCCGGGGTTTCGGCGGCGATCAACGAGATTGCCCATCGCATGATCGGCAAGAGCGCCATGTATCATGAGCATATCCGCGAGGATCTGCGCAATGTAACCCGACCTGGTTCCGGCGGTGTCGTCGGGCAGGCGCTCGGTGCTATCGAGAACGCCCTGCTTGACATCAAGGCCAAGGCGCTGGACGTGCCCTGCCATGTGCTGCTCGGCGGAAAGGTGCGCGACAGTATCCGTGTTTACTGGTCGCATTGCGTCTCCTATCGGACCCGTACCCAGCATTATTCTCCGGGCATCTCGGATATTTCCGGCGTCAGGCAGATCGCCCGGGAGGTCGGAGAGAACGGCTTCACGGCACTCAAGACCAACATTTTCCACTACGATGCGCAGGATCGCATCGAGGGATGGTCGCCGGGGTTCGGCCGGCCCTACGAGACGAGCCGCAATGTCGAACGCAAGACGCTCAAGGATCTGCGCCGGCATCTGGAAACGATGCGGGCGGAAGCCGGGCCAGATATCGACATGCTGCTCGACCTCAACTTCAACGCCAGGACCGATGGCTACGTGAAGATCTTGCGGGAGATTGCCGATCTGGACCTGTTCTGGGTGGAGCTGGATACGCTGGACCCGAGAGCGCTGGCCTATATTCGCTCGCAAAGCCGGCATCCGATCGCATCCTGCGAGACGCTGATCGGCGTGCAGCAGTTCCTGCCTTTCTTCCGCGAACAGGCGATCGATGTCGCCATCATCGACACGCCCTGGAACGGCGTCTGGCAGTCGATGAAGATCGCCGCCGCCGCCGAGGCCTACGAGACCAATGTCGCCTGCCATAACTTCTATGGCCACCTGTGCACGATGATGAATGCGCATTTCTGCGCGGCGGTGCCAAACCTCACGATCATGGAGACGGATATCGACCGCATTGCCTGGGATGCGGAAATCTTTACGCATGCTCCGGAATTCAAGGACGGGCATCTCGTCGTCCCGGATCGTCCGGGCTGGGGAACGGAGCCGATCGAGGCCGCGCTCGCCAAGTATCCGCCCATCCCGGAAGCGGGCATGTGGAAGCGCACAGAGCCCTCAAGGCTTTCGATATAATGCAGGGAAGACGAGCGGCCGGGGAAGGACTGCGTCGACCATGAACGAACGAGTGGATGTCCTCATCATCGGGGCCGGCGCTTCGGCTGCGGCGGCGGCCTGGAGCCTCGCCGAGACGAAGATGCGCATCCTCTGCCTGGAGCAGGGAGATTGGCCGCGTTCGGCCGATTTCCCGAGCACCGGCAGGGACTGGGAGGCGAGGCTTTCGGAGGATTTCGCAATCAGTCCGAACCGCCGTGGCCTTGCCGCCGACTATCCGATCAACGACGACGATTCACCGATCAAGATCGCGAACTTCAATGGCGTCGGCGGAGGAACCGTTCTCTACGCCGGCCACTATCCCCGGCTCCACCCGTCCGATTTCAAGGTGCGCAGCCTGGACGGCGTTGCCGACGACTGGCCCATCGACTATTCGACGCTGGAGCCCTTCTATGCGCTGAACGACCGGATGATGGGGATCTCCAGTCTGGCTGGTGATCCGGCCTATCCTCCCAAGGATGCTATCATGCCGCCAATTCCCCTTGGCCGCACCGGGCAGGTTCTGGGCAAGGCGATGAACGAACTCGGATGGCACTGGTGGCCGTCCGATGCGGCAATCCTGACGCGCGAGTATGAAGGGCGCGCTCCCTGCATCAATCTCGGTCAATGCGGCTCGGGTTGCGCGCAGGGTGCCAAGGGGAGCACTGACGTCACCTACTGGCCGGAAGCGATCCGCGCGCGCGTCGAGGTGAGGACGCGTAGCCGGGTCAGCCGCATCGAGACGAACGATGAAGGCATGGCGACCGGAGCTCACTATTTCGACTCCGAAGGCCGCGAGGCTTTCCAGCCGGCCGAAATTGTCATTCTCGCCTGCAACGGCATCGGCACGCCGCGTCTTCTCCTGAATTCCGCGTCCGGCCGATTCCCCAACGGTCTTGCCAATTCCAGCGGGCTGGTGGGCAAGAACCTGATGCTGCATCCGTATGCCCAGATCCGCGGTCATTTCGATCAGCCCATGGACGCGCATCGCGGCTCGCCGATCTGCACGTGGAGCCATGAATTCTACGAGACCGATCCGTCCCGAGGTTTCGTGCGCGGTTACTGCTACCAGTTTTCGCGCGGCATCGGCCCGGTGCGGACAGCGATCACCGGTATGGCCGATGGGCTCTTGCCCTGGGGCGAGGGACATCACGCGGCGTTTCGCAGGCTGTTCGGTCACAGCGCCGGCATGGTTTCCGTCTGCGAGGATCTGCCGGAGGAAACGAACCGGGTGACGCTCGATCCCGACCTCAAGGATACCGATGGCATCCCGGCGCCGAAGATCACCTATCGTCTGAGCGAAAACTCCCGGAAGATGCTCGACCATTCCGTGGCGCGGGGCGTCGAGATCCTGAAGGCGGCCGGCGCGCATGACATCATCACCCGGGCGCCCTTGCCTTATGCCGGCTGGCACCTGATGGGCACCGCGCGAATGGGCACGGATCCCGAGCGCTCGGTGGTCAACGAGTGGGGCCGCAGCCATGATGTGAAGAACCTCTTCATCATCGACGGCAGCGTTTTCGTTACCTCCGGCGGCGTCAACCCGACATCCACGATCCAGGCGGTGGCGCTCTATGTCGCCGATCAGATCAAGTCCCGCCTCTACGAGCTTTTTGATTGAGCAGGCCATGACAGCATTCCAGGCAAAACAGCTCGATCCGGGAACGTTCGACGATGCGAGGCGAACCCTTCTCGCGATCGTCGGGCACATCATCCCCGCGAGTGCGGAGTACGATCTGCCCGGTGCGGACGATCCGACGATCTATGCCGACATTCTGCGCTCGGTCGGACGCGATCGGCACCTGCTTGGCGAGGCGCTCGATGTCGTGGATGCCATGGCGGACGGCGGTTTCGCCAAATTGCCGGGCGACCGGCAAGCAGCGCTGCTGGCGGACTTCCGGGCGGCCGAACCCGAGCTTGCGTCGGTGATCGAGGCGGTGACGGCGCGCTGCTACTATCGCGACGACCGGGTCGTATTGTCGATCGGCGTCGAAGCCCGGCCGCCCTTTCCACTCGGCTATGAAGTCGAGGAAGGCGACTGGTCTCTGCTCGACCCTGTCAGGGCGCGTGGGCGAATCTGGCGATGACGGGGGAGGAAAGCACGATGGCAGTCACCAACACAGCGGTGGGCGAAACCTCCTCCGTGCGGTCGGGCACCCGCCGCTCCGGCTCGCGGGAGAAGAGCACCGATCTTCTGGAGCGTTGGTCCTTCCTGATGCCGAGCATTCTGGTGCTGACCGTGATGCTCGCCTACCCGATCTTCTATACGGTCGAGATCAGTTTTGCCTCGTTCGACATGGCGAGTTTCGGTGCCGGCGAATGGGTCGGCTGGGCGAATTATGAGGAGGTGATCGGCGATTATCGCTTCTGGGATTCGCTTCGGGTGACGCTGATCTATCTGGTCATCGCGCTGCCGCTGCAGGTGACGCTTGGCTTCGGCATCGCCTTTCTCATCAATGCGGAATGGTGGGGACGCGGTATTTTGCGCGCCCTGTTCATTATCCCCATGGTGGTCGCGCCAGTCGTGGCCGGCGGCATGTGGCGGATGATCCTCGACCCCCTGTGGGGCGTCATGAACTATTGGCTTGGCTTCATCGGCATCGGCCCGCTCGACTGGTTCGGAGATCCGACGCTTGCAATGGCGACGGTGATCATCATCGATACCTGGCGCTGGACGCCCTTCATCGTGCTGATCGCGACCGCTGCTCTTTTGGCGTTGCCGAAGGACGTGTTCGAGGCCGCGAAGATCGACGGCGCCAACTGGTGGTCGATGTTGTGGTCGGTGGCGGTGCCGCTGCTCATGCCGATCATCGCAGCCACCTTCGTCATCCGTTGGCTCGGTGCGGTCAAGATGTTCGACATCGTGCTCGCGTCGACCTTGGGTGGACCAGGCAAGGCCACCAACGTTGTCAATCTGTTCATCTACGAGGAAGCATTCCGGTCTTTGCGCTTTGCCCAATCCGCTGCAATGGCAGTGATTGTGCTCGTGCTCACCATGGTTTTAACCGGCATCTTCCTGCGCGGCAGCCGCAAGCTGGAGGAACTGTTTTGAGCGCCAAGGTTCCAGTTTCATACGATGCCGGCAGCACTCTGGGCCACAAGGTCCGCGTTTTCACGGGCATCCTCGTCAGCCTCATTTTCCTGTTCCCGATCTACTGGATGGTTCTCACGTCTTTCAAGCAGCAGGTCGACATATTCACCAACCCGCCGACCTTCTTCTTCACCCCGACGCTTGCGACCTACGCAGAGTATATGAAGCGCGCCGACATTGTGCGGCGCCTTATCAACACGATCATCGTTGCGGCCGGTTCGGGTTTGCTCTCCATCATGGTCGGTACCATGGCGGGTTACGCGCTCGCCCGCATTCGGCTGAAGGGGGCTGCAACCATCGGTCTCCTGATCCTGCTGTCGCGCGGCGTTCCGCCTATCGCGCTCGCCGTGCCGATGTTCCTCGTCGCGCGCAAGCTCGGCCTGACCGACAAGCACATCACCCTGATCCTCGCTTACAGCACCTTCCTCATTCCTTACGTGATGTGGCTGATGCGCAGCTTCTTCCTCTCCTTGCCGAAGGAACTGGAGGAATCAGCGATGATCGACGGCTGCTCGCGCTACGGCGCCTTCTTCAAGATCATCCTGCCGATTTCGCTCCCGGGGCTTTTGTCGACGCTGATCTTCAGCATGATCCTTGCATGGGAAGAGCTTTTGTTCGCGCTCGTGCTCACCAATCGCAATGCCTCGACCATTCCCGTCGCCATTGCCGGCATCGCTGGCGACACGGTCAACGGCGCGAATTGGGGAGCACTGACCGCTGTCGGGACGATCACCGTCGTTCCCGTGGTGATCTTCGCGCTTCTGGTTCAGAAATGGCTGATCAAAGGCTTGGCCGACGGTGCAACCAAGGGCTAGATCGCGGCAGCCCCGCAACCGGAACTGGATGGAACCAATGGCACAGCCGAAGACCTACATGACCAAGACCGAGCATGCCCGGCAGCATATCCGGTCCATGATCCTGGACGGAGCCGTCGGACCCGGCGATCGCATCACCACCCGCGAGGTCTCGGTTGTGCTCGGCATCAGCGAGACGCCCATCCGCGAGGCTATCCGCGGCCTGGCATCCGAGGGTTGGCTCGAGGTGCAGAACCATATCGGCGCCGTCGTGCAGGGCCTGCGCGCGGAGCAGATCCGCGAGATCAGCGCCTTGCGCGGCCTGATCTGCGGACTGGCGGTGGAATTGGGCGCGGCGCATTTCGACGAGGGGCGCCTGGCCAAGATCGACGAAAACATCGCGCTTTCCGCCGAGGCGCTGGAGAAGGACGATTTCGCGCTGTTCGGCGCCAAGAACTACGAGTTCCACCAGTTGCTGTGCGACAATCCGGAATCGCCCTGGTGCAAGCGGCTGCTTGAAAACATGCACGGCCTGATGTCAGCACAGCGCCATGGCATCCCGCCCCAGCCGGCGCGGCTTCGCGAGGCGCTCAAGGAACATGTGGCAATCCGTGACAAGCTGCGCGCCGGCGATTTTTCGGCTGCCGCAGCGTTGGTCAACGAGCATGAGAGAAATACCGGCGATTTCCTGATCAGGATGATCCGCGAAATGCCGGCTGGAAGCGCCGGGCGGCAGCTCTGACGGATAACGCCGGCGAGGATACGGACTGCCTGCGGGAAGCGGGCGGCAGGGGAGGACTTCTGGATGGGTACGGTACAAATACGCGATGTGCGCAAGTCCTATGGGGCCGTTCAGGTGTTGCGCGGCGTCTCCATCGACATCAAGGACGGCGAGTTCGTCGCGCTGGTGGGACCGTCCGGCTGCGGTAAGTCGACATTGCTGCGGATGATCGCCGGTCTTGAAACGATTTCCGCAGGAGACATCGCCATCGGCGACCGTGTCATGAACGATGTCGCTCCCAAGGAGCGCGACATCGCCATGGTCTTCCAGAATTATGCGCTCTATCCCCACAAGAACGTTCGCGACAATATGGGCTTTGCGCTGAAACAGCGCCGTGTCCCGAAGCCGGAGATTTCCAGGCGGGTCAATGATGCAGCCCGCATCCTCGGTCTGGAGCATCTGCTCGACCGCAAGCCGCGTCAGCTTTCGGGAGGCCAGCGCCAGCGTGTCGCCATGGGCCGGGCAATTGTTCGCAACCCGAACGTCTTCCTGTTTGATGAGCCGCTGTCCAATCTCGACGCCAAGCTCAGGGTGCAGATGCGTTCCGAAATCAAGGAACTGCATCAGCGTTTGAAGACCACGACCATCTATGTCACGCACGATCAGATCGAGGCGATGACGCTGGCGGATCGGGTCGTGGTGATGAACGGCGGCGTCATCGAGCAGGAAGGACCACCGCTCGAACTCTACGACAAGCCGACCAGCATGTTTGTGGCCGCCTTCATAGGCTCGCCGCCGATGAATTTCCTGCAGGGCGATATCGTGGAAGACAACAGTCTGAAACTTGCCGACGGCACGATGCTCGCACTTCCAACCGCCGATCCGAAGGGGCGCGGGCGCGCCACGATAGGCATCCGTCCGGAGCATTTCATCGTGGCCGAAAGCGGCTGGCCCGCGACCGTTGCCGTCGTCGAGCCAACCGGACTGGAGAGCCAGATTACTGCGCGGCTCGCCGGCCAGCTCATCCGCGTGCTTGTTCGCGGCCGTACGTCGATCATGCCGGGCGATGTGATCCGTCTTACTGCCGCGCCGGGCGATATCCACTTCTTCGATGCGGCCCCGTTGCCTGAACTGGCTGCGGGAAATCCCGTCTGACCGACTACCGAGGGAGAGGAGAGAAATGATGCGGCGCCTCAACGAATTCTATATCAACGGCCGCTGGACGGCGGCGCACTCGATGGCCGAGCACACATTGATCGATGCCACGACCGAGCAGCCTTCTGGAACGGTTTCCCTTGGCGACCGGAGCGATGTCGATGCCGCCGTCGCCGCGGCAAACCTCGCTTTCCCGGCATGGGCGGCGAGCGATCCGGCCGAGCGCGTCGCGCTGATCAAGCGCATTCAAAGCATCTACGAAGCCCGTGTCGAAGACATGGCGCGTGCGATCTCGCTGGAAATGGGGGCTCCGATCGAGCTGGCGCGGACCCGTCAGGCGCCGGCGGCGCTGCGCCACATGACCAATTTCCTGGCGGCGATGGAACATTTCGAATTTGTCCGGCCGCTTGGACCTCATGCGCCGGACGATCGCATCCTCATGGAACCGATCGGCGTCGTCGGCATGATCACGCCCTGGAACTGGCCGATGAGCCAGGTCGCATTGAAAGTGGTGCCGGCGCTGCTTGCCGGCTGCACCATGGTGCTCAAACCCTCGGAGCTTGCGCCGCTCTCCTCTGCGTTGCTGGCGCAGATCATTCACGAAGCCGGTGCGCCGGCCGGTGTCTTCAATCTCGTCCACGGAGACGGAGCCACGGTAGGGTCCCGCCTTGTGGAGCACCCTGATGTCGCCATGATCAGCTTCACCGGATCGACCGGTGCGGGAGCCAGCATCATGCGCGGCGCGGCCGATACGTTCAAGCGGGTTGCGCTCGAGCTTGGCGGCAAGGGCGCGAACCTGATCTTCGCCGACGCGGACGGCGCTGCCGTCGAAAGAGGCATACGCCAGTGCTTCATCAACAGCGGGCAGAACTGCAATGCGCCAACGCGCATGCTGGTTGAGCAATCGGCCTATGACGAGGCCGTCGACAAGGCGCGCAAGACCGCGCAATCGATTGCGGTCGGCGCTTCGGCCGCAGAGGGTGCGCATATGGGGCCGGTCATCTCGGAGCGCCAGTTTGAGCGGGTGCAGTCGCTGATCGAGACCGGCATTCGCGAAGGCGCGCGTCTGATCGCCGGCGGGTCGGGACGACCCGCAGGTTTCAAACGCGGCTTCTTCGTGCAGCCTACCGTGTTCGCCGATGTCTCCAACGACATGACGATAGCGCGCGAGGAAATCTTCGGGCCGGTGCTTTCGATCATTCCCTTCAAGGACGAAGACGAGGCTGTCGCCATAGCCAACGATACGAATTACGGTTTGACGAACTATGTCCAAAGCGCCGATGGCGCGCGACGCAACCGGCTCGCCCGCCGGCTGCGTTCCGGCATGGTCGAAATGAATGGACAGGCACGTGGCGCGGGGTCTCCCTTCGGCGGCGTGCGCCATTCCGGTGGCGCACGCGAAGGCGGCATCTGGGGGCTTGAGGAATATATGACGGTCAAATCCGTCTCGGGATGGTCTGGCTGAGGGCGGGTCCTACGGTTCGGGATCATGCTCGGGATGGGAGCGCGAAGACGCTAACGACAATCTGCGTCCCAACGCGAAAAGATCTGTGGTGCCTGCCGCGTCGAAATCCGCAGTGACGCCGGGTGGCTTCGTCCACCGCGATGTGCAAAACCGCTTAGGCGTGCCCTGGTGGCCGTTGACATCCCAATTGCCGTTCTCCAGAGTGAAACCGGTTTCACTTTTCGGATGCGTACTGCTTGAAGTTCGACCTGTCGATCCTGGCCAAGCACATCCCCTTCCTGCTGGAAGGGGCGTGGCTGACCGTTCAGGCCTGCCTGCTTGCCGTCATCGGCAGCCTCGTGGTGGGACTGTTGGTGGCGGCCGCGCGTACGTCTGCGTCGCCTCTGCTCAATCGGCTGTCGGCGATCTATGTCGATATCTTTCGCAACATCCCCTTCATCGTGCAGCTCTTCTTCTTCTATTTCGGGCTGCCGGAAATCGGCATCTACATCGATGCCTTCACGACAGGCGTCATCGCCATGTCCATCGCCGGCGGCGCCTTCACCTCCGACGTCATCCGCTCCGGCATCCTTTCGATCGACCCGGGCATCATCGAGGCCGCGCAGGTCAGCGGGCTTAGGAAGAGTACGATCTATCGCAAGATCGTCATGCCCATCGCACTCCGCGCCTCGGTCCGGCCGCTGGGCTCGGTATTCATCAACCTGATCCTGACCTCGTCGATCCTGTCGACCATCACGCTGAACGAGCTGACGGGTTCGGCCAAGATCGTGGCGTCGCAGACCTTCAGGCCCTTCGAGGTCTATTTCGTCCTGCTCGTCGCCTATGCGGCCCTGACCTGGTTCGTGTCGATCCTGATCGGCATGCTGCATCGCTACCTCAATCGCAACCAGGCGGAGGGAGCGGTCTGATGCGCTACGGCGATTTCACGCCCTACGACCTCGTGCTCCTGCTCCAGGGGCTCGGCATTTCGCTGGCTTTGTTCGTGTCGACCACGCTGATCGGCCTGGTTATCGGCACGCTCTGGGCGGTGATCCGATTCTATCGCGTGCCGGTGCTGGCTCAGGTGGTCGCTTTTGTCGCCGAACTGCTCAAGAATTCGCCGGTGCTGGTGCAGTTGTTCCTGGTCTTCTTCGGTCTGCCGGCCTTCCTGAAAATCAATGTCACGCCGACCACGGCCGCCGTCATCACCCTGTCGGGCAACAGCGCGGCCTTCATCTATGTCATCGCCGTTTCGGCGATCGAATCCGTCGGCCGCGACCAGCTCGAGGCGGCCCGCGTCTTCGGTCTCAACCGCTGGCAGATCCTGCGCCGGGTGATCGCGCCGCAGGCGGCGGCCTTCGCAATAGGTCCGCTGACGGGCCTGCTGGTCAACCAGTTGCAGGTCACCTCGCTGATTTCGGTGATCGGCGTGATGGACCTCACCAAGGTCGGCAACATCCTCAACCTGCGCACGCTCAAGCCCTTCGTCGTCTGGACCGCGGTCGGCGTGCTCTACTACCTCGCCGCCAAGCTGGTCGCCCATGCCGGCGCCCGCTTCGAAAAGCGGCTTCGCGCCCATACTGCCTGGAAGGGTCTGTAAGTGATCGGCATCACCGGCCTGCACAAATCCTTCGGCGCCGCCACCGTCCTCAACGGCATCGATCTCGAAATCCGCCAGGGCGAGGTCGTCTCGGTGCTGGGCTCCTCCGGCTCGGGCAAGTCGACGCTCATACGGTGCATCAACGGGCTCGAGAAGATCGACGCTGGCAAAATTACGGTTGATGGCTTCGACGTGTCCAAGCCGCGCGAACTGGCCGAGGCGCGCAAGCGCTCGGGCACGGTGTTCCAGCTCTTCAACCTCTACCCGCACATGACGGCGGTGCAGAATATCGCGCTCGCTCCAGTGGAGGTGCTCAAGGTGCCGCGCAAGCAGGCCGAGACCGAGGCGCGCGAATTGCTGCGCTCGGTCGGCCTGTCCGAGCGCGCCGACGCCTATCCGGCCCAGCTCTCCGGCGGCCAGCGCCAGCGCGTCGGCATCTGCCGGGCGCTTGCCATGAAGCCGAGCTATCTGTTGCTCGACGAGGTCACCAGCGCGCTCGATCCCGAGATGACGGCCGAGGTGCTGTCGATCCTGGCCAACCTCGCCAAGGGTGGCACGACCATGGTGTTCGTCACCCACGAGATCGAGTTCGCCCGTTCCATCTCCACGCGCATCGCGTTCCTCGACAAGGGGCAGATGATCGCCGACCTGCCGACGGAGGAGTTCTTCTCCGACAAGGGCATGGCGCTGCCGCGCGTGGCCCAGTTTCTCTCCAAGATGCGTAAAGACTGAAATGATCCTGCTTGCCAATTCCGAGGCCTGGCCCGGCTTCTCCAAGAGCATCGACCTGCTGAAGGCGGGTCGCCACGGCCTCGATGCCATGATCGCCGGCATTGGCGAGGTCGAGCGCGAGGTGAAGGTGCGTTCCGTCGGCTTCGGCGGCTGGCCGAACATGCTCGGCCGCATGGAGTTCGACGCCGGCGTCATGGACGGCACCACCCGCGAGGTCGGCGCGGTCGGCGCCGTGCCCGACACGCTGCCGGTTTCCGCACTTGCCCATGAGGTGATGAAGCGCCTGCCGCATGTCATGCTGACTGGCGAGGGCGCGCGCCGCTTCGCCACCGAGATCGGCTTCACCGTCGACGAGACGCTCTACGAGGACAGCAAACGCGTCTGGTGGGAGCGGCTGGAGAAAGAGCTGACGCCGGAGGAACTGGCGAAGTTCCCGGATATCCCGCTGGCGCCGCTCAGCCGCACCATCACTGATCCCGAGCGCGTGCGCGACACCACCGTCTTCCTGTCCAGGGACAGTGCAGCCGGCCTCAACGTTGTCACCTCGACGTCAGGTTGGGCCTGGAAATATCCTGGCCGCCTGGGCGACTCGCCCATTCCCGGCGCCGGCTTCTATGCCGACAGCCGCTTCGGCGCCGCCGCCTGCACCCACACCGGCGAGATGACCATGCGCTGCGGCACCGCGCGAACCATCGTGCTCGCCATGCGCCTCGGCCACTCGCTTGAACAGGCCATCGCCTTGGCCGTCGAGGAGCTGCGCGAGCTGAAGCAGGGCTTCCTTGCCGGTGTCGTCATCCACGCGCTCGACGCGAAGGGCAACCACAAGGTCGTCAGCCTGAATTGCGAAGAACAGATTCGCTACTGGTACTGGGACGAAAGCCTGCCGGAACCGGAACACCGCTTCGCAGAACCGTTCAAATCCTAGCACTCAAGGGAGAGGGAGCATGAAGAACCTGATTACGAAACTGGCCGGCATGGCACTTGCCATCGGCCTCGCCGCCACGGGCGCGGCCCAGGCCGGAAAGATCGACGAGATCCGCGAGCGCGGCACCGTCCGCATCGGCGTGTCGCTCGGCGGCGAGCCGATCGGCTTCCGCGACGCCCAGAACAACCCGGTTGGCTATGACGTCGATGTCGCCACCATGATCGCCGAGAAGCTCGGCGTGCCGGTGGAGTTCGTCGACGTGTCGGGTGACGCCCGCATTTCGATGCTGGTCTCGGGCCAGATCGACATCGCCGTCGCCAACACTTCGGCGACGCTCGAACGCGCCAAGTCGGTGGATTTCTCGATCCCCTACAACCGCGCCGGCCTGCGCATCATCGTCCAGAAGGATGCCGGCATCTCCAGGATCGAGGACCTCGCCGGCAAGAAGATCGTCGTCGGGCGCGGCTCGACCGGCGAAACCTTCATCCAGAAGGCAGTGCCCGAGGCCGAGCTGGTCTACACCGACAACTTCTCTCCCGAGGGTGTGCTGCTGCTCCAGCAGAAGCGTGTCGACGCGGCCATCGAGGACTCCTCGCTGCTCGACTATCTCGCCACCAAGAACGACAACCTCGTGACGCTGCCGGGCCTCTATTCCAACGACCCGATCGGCATCGCGGTCGCCAAGGGCGACGATGGCTTCGTCCGCTGGATCGACATGTTCGTGTCGGAATACATCCAGAGCGGCGCCTATGAGGCGAACTACAAGAAGTGGTGGGGCGAGAAGGCCAACCCGCCGGTCCTGACCCCGCTCTGGTAAGCGGACAGGCAAACAGGGGGGCAGGCGGGGCATCCGGCCTGCCCGTTTTGCATTCAGGAGGTCGCGCGCGGCACGAAAAAGGTTGGCACCGTCACCTCGGCCTTGCCGTTTGCGAAGTCGCCGGGCCGGGTGAGGAAGCGGAGGATCTCGCCCACATAGGCTTTCTTGTCGTAGCCGATGGACGAGATCGGATAGGCCTCGAAATCCGTCAGCGACAAATTGTCGAAGCCGTAGAGCCTGAAGCGTCCGGGCCGGTTTTGCGGGAACGCATCGCGATGAACGTCCATCACGCCCATGGCCATGGCATCGGAGGTGCAGAATACCGCATCCACGCCCGGCCATTCGCCCGACTGCGCCACCTGCCGTCCGCTGGCATAGGAATAGTCGCCGCGCAGTTCTGCGACGAGCTTGATGCCATGGCGCCGCATCTCGGCCTTGTAGGCGGCGATGCGGCTCTGTTCCACCGGCGAGGACACGCGGCCGGTGACGAGTGCTGCGGTCGCGACGCCCTTGCCGGCGGCATCCGCCACGGCTTCGGCGATGCCAATGGCCTCGTCGGGCACGACCGAGGGCGAGGAGCCGTCATGCATGCCGTTCAGCATCAAGACGTCGTCGTTGCGGAACATCTTGCGCACCTTTGCGGCGTCGGCGAAGTCGGAGAACACGAGCACGGCATCGACATGGTAGGCGACCCCGTTGCGCAGGAACTCCTCGACGCGCTCGACCGAGCCTACGCGCAGGAAGATGACCTGCTTGCCGATCGACTGGATCTCGCCGATCAAGAGGTCGAACAGGTCGAGGTCGGAGAAGTCGTGGATGTGGTTGACGATGACCGCGACGAGGTTGACCGTCTTGGTGGTCAGGCTACGCGCCAGGAGATTGGGCTTGAAGCCGAGCTTTTCGGCTGCTTCAAGCACGCGAGCCCGCTTGTCGGCCGAAACCGGACGGTTTTCGCTCGACAGCGCGCGCGAGGCGATGGCGCGGGACACGCCGGCAAGCTCGGCGACATCGGCAATGGTCGGCGAGGTGCGTCGTTTGCGCGAACTGTCCATTGCTTCCTTTGCGAAGTATCGGTCTTGAAATCCCGCGCTTCTGGCGGGATGTCCCGCCACGGAATTTCTTTCGGGAACTGATTTGATGATTACCTGCTTCGACATTGGCGGTTCAACGATAAAAAGCGCCCACGCCCGCTCGGCCGGTGAAATCGAGATCATCGACCGGGTGGCGACGCCGCTCGACGATTTCGACGCCTTCGCAGCCGTCATCGCCGCGCGCGCGAACGCTGGCGACCGGCCTTCCAAGGGCGTATCCATCTCGATCGCCGGCGTGGTCGATCCCGCTTCCGGCAGCCTGAAATGCGCCAACATCCCTTGCGTCGACGGCCGCCTGATCGCCGCCGATCTCGAGCGCGTCATCGGCCTGCCGGTGTGGATCGCCAACGACGCCGATTGCTTCGCGCTGGCCGAAGCCACGAGCGGCGCCGGCAAGGGCCACCGCAATGTCTTCGGCGTCATCCTCGGCACCGGTGTCGGTGGCGGGCTGGTCATCGACGGCCGCATCGTCGCCGGCGCCGGTGGCTATGCGGGCGAATGGGGGCATGGCAAGGCGCTTCAGACGACGGTTGGCCAGCCGCCGGTCGAAGTGCCGCACTTCGCCTGCGGCTGCGGCCAGGCCGGCTGCGTCGACACCATCGGCGGTGCGCGCGGCTTGGAGAGGTTGCACAGGCTTCTCTGCGGCGAGGTGCTGTCGAGCACCGAAGTCATCGACCGCTGGCGTGCGGGCGAGGCGAAGGCGAGCCGCACCATCGACATCTATCTCGAGCTGGTCAGCGTGCCGCTGGCGCTGACGCTCAACATCATCGGCTCGTCCATCGTGCCGGTCGGTGGCGGCCTGTCCAACGTTCCCGAGCTCATCGAAGCGCTGGACCGCGAGGTGCGTGGCCGCACGCTGCGCCGCGCCGCCGACCCGTTGCTTGTCAAGGCGGCGCTCACCACCGAACCCGGATTGATCGGCGCCGCCGCCCTCGGCCTCCATGAGATTGCCAATGTCTGAGACCATCCTGCTCGAAGTCTGCGTCGACAGCCCCGAGGGCCTTGACGCGGCGATCTCAGGGGGTGCCGACCGCATCGAGCTCTGCGCGGCGCTGGAGACCGGCGGGCTGACCCCGTCGCCCGGACTGATGGCGCTGGCAGCCAAGGCGCCGATCCCGGTCTATGCGATGATCCGCTCCCGGCCCGGCGACTTCGTCTATGGCGAAGGCGATATGGCGGCTCTGTTCGCTGATATCGACGCGGTGCGCGCCGCTGGCCTGGAGGGTGTGGTGTTGGGCGCCAATCGCCCGGACGGCAGCCTAGACCGCGACGTGCTCGCACGTCTGGCAGACCGTGCAAGGGGGCTGGGCAAGACGCTGCACCGTGCCTTCGACCTTGCCGGTCCCGATTTTGCGGCTGCAATCGACCTTGCCGTCGAGCTTGGATTCGAGCGTATCCTGACTTCCGGCGGCGAGACGACGGCGCCGAAGGGCTTGGACGCACTTGCGGCCTGTTTCACCCACGCCGGCGATCGCATCGCCATCATGCCGGGCTCAGGGGTCAACCTCGAAACGCTGGACGACATCAGGGCGCGGCTGCCCGTCCGCGAAATCCACTCGTCCTGTTCCGTCGCCACTGATGCGGCTGCTGGAAAGGCGCTGGAGCTGGGCTTCGTCTCGCAGCATCCGAAGCGGACCGACGAGGGAATCGTCCGGGCGATCAAGGCGAGACTCGCCGCCCCATAGCGGATTTCATGCCGACGTGGTCTGGAGAGCTGTTTGAGAACGAGCTTGGGGCGGACATAGTCTATGTCAGGCCGATCAGGATGAACTGGGTCGCATTGAGGATGTAGCCGCGCTCGGCGCGCGCAAGCATCGCGGCCAAGTGCTGCGTCATCTGTGCGATGGTCTGGGCACATAGCCCCAGCCTGTGATGGTGCATCGTCAACCCTGAGTGGACAGATGGAAGATGCATTTTCGGAGGTGTCCTCACGGCAGCGCCCGAGCATTCCCGACCAAGCCGCTTCGCTCGATACGGAAATGTACAAATCGCGACGGACGGTGGCCGGGTTAGATCGCAGCAACTGAGACGTGCCGATAGCGGACGTATCTGCCACATCCCAACAGATGCCAATCAACCCGCCAATGTTAAATTTTCAACACATAGCTTGACCAATGTGATTAATATAACATACCCTTCTCCAGGGTCCTGACGGACCCCAACGAACAATTCCGGAGGAGGACAAGATGAATATCTGGAGCAGAACCCGCGCTGGGGCGTCGGGCGCGGCGATGCGTGGCGCAGCCCTCCTGGCGATGGGGCTGGGCTCGGCGGTGCCGGCTCTGGCGGCCGATGTCATCCGCATCGTTTCGCCCTACCAGACCACCACGCTCGATCCGATGCGCTCGGCGGCCGCCGGCAATATCGAGACCTATGGCCAGCTCTATTCGCGCCTGCTGCGCCGTGATCCCGAATCCGGCGCGCTGGAGCCCGCACTTGCCGAAAGCTGGGACATTTCGGCCGATGGCCTGACCTACACCTTCCACCTGCGTGACGCGCAATTCTCCGATGGCTCGGCCATCACCGCCGATGATGTGGCCTTCAGCCTCGACCGCATCCGCACCGACAAGAAGTCGGCCTATCCGGCACCGCTGGGCGCGGTGGAGTCGGTGACTGCGGCCGATCCGAAGACCGTCGTGGTCAAGCTGAAATCGGCCTTCGCGCCCTTCCTCGGCAATCTCGAGATCTGGAACATGGGCATCGTGTCCAAGGCCGATGTCGAGAAACAGGGTGAGGAAAAGGCGTTCTCCACCGCGCCGGTGACCTCCGGCCCCTACGCGGTCAAGGAATGGAGGCCGAACGAAAAGCTCGTTCTGGAGCCCAATCCGCACTATTGGCGCCAGGGCTATCCGAAGTCGGATGCCAATGTCGAGCTCGTCGAGATCGCGTCGCCCGAAACCCGGGTTGCCATGCTCAAGGCCGGCGAGGCCGACGTGATGCGCTCTGTGCCGTGGGCGCAGATCGACGATCTGAAGACCGTCGAGAACATCGACATGCGGCTCGAGCCCTCGACCACCATCTACATGACCCTGCTCAACCACAAGCGCGAGCCCTTCTCCAACCTGAAGGCGCGGCAGGCGGCGGCCTACGCCATCGACAACAAGGCATTGGCCAAGGCCGTCACGCGCGGCTATGCCGAGCCTGCCAACACGACGCTGCCGGGCAGCATCGATTTCCATGACGACGAATATCCGGGCATTCCCTACGATCCCGCCAAGGCGAAGGAACTGCTGGCCGAGTCCGGCATGGTTGGGCATGAGGTGAAGATCCTCGCCACCGCCGCCGCGACCGAGCAGCAGATGGCGCTGCTGCTTCAGGCGCAATGGCAGGCGATCGGGCTCAAGCCCGTCATCGTCAATGTCGACGGCGGCGCCTGGTGGGACTCCACCGGCAAGGGCGACTACGACGCGGCGGCCAACTGGTGGTACAACGAGACGCCCGATCCCGATCTGGCCGTTCGCTGGGCTGTGTGCGGCTCCTGCGGCTCGAACTCCTACAACACCTTCTATGAGAACCCGAAGGTGGACGAGCTTGTGGAAAAGGGCACCACGGAAACCGACACAGCCAAGCGCGCGGAGATCTACAAGGAGATCCAGAAGATCACCACCGAGGAGGTCGCGCAGATCCCGCTCTACTACGCGCCGAATGCTGTAGCCTATTCGAAGCGTCTCGAGGGTATCAAGCTAACACCTTCGCTCCAGTGGACGCTGGAAGACACCTCCATCGCGAAGTGAGCCAAGACAGGCGACGCGCTTTCACCCGAAAGTGCGTCGCCTTTGCTGGAAACGGAGAACCGGATTGGCCCTTCTGCAACTCATTGCACGGCGCCTGATACAACTCGCCGGCGTGCTGCTCGGGATCAGCGTCGTGACGTTCCTGTTGCTGCACATGGCGCCCGGCGACCCGGCGCGGCTGCTCGCCGGCGATCGGGCAAGCGCCGAGACCATCGCGGCGATCCGCTCCCAATACGGACTGGACCTGCCGCTCTGGCGGCAGTTCCTCACCTATCTCATGAACCTGCTTGTCGGGGACATCGGCCAGTCGCTGCGCTTCCAGCGGCCGGTCAGCCAGCTCATCCAGCAATTCATGTGGCCGACCCTGTTCCTGACCGTCTATGTCGTGTGCCTCGCCGTGCCGCCGACGGTGGCGCTTGCGATCCTGAGCGCGCGCAAGCCCGGCGGAGCCGCCGACCAGGTCACCCGCCTCATCGGCACCGCCGGCCTGACGATCCCGGTCTTCTGGCTGGGCATCATGATGTCGCGCTTCTTCGGCGTCAGCCTCGGCTGGTTCCCGGTGTCGGGCTATGGTGTCGGGTTTTCCGAGCACCTCCATCACCTCTGCCTGCCGGCGCTTTCCACGGCCATCTGGGTGGTGCCGGTGCTGACGCAAAGCCTGCGCGCAGCCCTGATCGAGAAGACCACGGCCGACTTCGTCACCGCCGCCCGCGCGCAGGGCGCAAGCGAGCGCGAGATATTCTGGCGCACCATCCTGCCGAACGCCGTGCTGCCGACGCTCAACCTGCTCGGCGTCATGGTGGCCTTCATGATCGGCGGCGCCATCATCGTCGAGACCGTCTATGCCGTTCCCGGCCTGGGCACGCTGATGATCGGCGCGCTGCTGGGGCGCGACTATTATGTCGTGCAAGGCCTCACGCTGGTCTTTGCGGTGTCGACAGTCGTGGTTACGCTCACCGTCGACCTGCTCACCGCCTGCATCGACCCGCGCGTCCGGCATTGAGGAGACCGCAAATGGCCGATACCTCGACATTGCCGCAAACCGCGCCCCTCGCCGGACGGATGACGCTCTCGATGATGGTGGCAATCACCATCCTCGGCGGATGGCTGTTCCTCGCGCTGGCGGGTTCCGTGATCGCGCCTTACGATCCGGATGCGATCGACATGATGAACATGCTTTCGCCGCCGAGCGCGGAGCACTGGTTCGGCACCGACCAGGTCGGCCGCGACATCTTCTCGCGTGTCCTGTTCGCGAGCCGGGTCGATCTGTTCCTGTGCGTGATCGGCGTCCTGCCGCCGCTTCTGATCGGAACGACGATCGGTCTGCTCAGCGGCTATTTCGGCGGCGTGGTCGACAGCCTGTTCATGCGCGTCTACGACCTGACCGTCGCCTTTCCCTTCTTCGTGCTGGTGCTGGCGATCGTCGGCGTGCTTGGCCCCGGGCTGGTCAATTTCGTCATCGCGCTCACGCTCGTCGGCTGGGTCAGCTATGCAAGGCTGGTGCGGGCGGAAGTGCTGACGATCCGCGAAAGCGAATATATCCAGGCGGCCAGATGCCTCGGCTATCCACCCGTCGCGATCCTGACCCGCCACGTGCTGCCCAACGCCATCGGCCCCATCATCGCCTATGCGGTGAGCGACGCAGTGCTGGTGATGCTGGCCGGCGCGAGCTTCGGCTTCCTCGGCATGGGTGCGCAGCCGCCGCTCGCCGAATGGGGCGTCATGATCGCCGACGGGCAGGCCTTCGTGCAGCAGGCCTGGTGGATCTGCCTGTTTCCGGGCCTGGCGGCGATTTCGCTCGGCCTCGGCTTCGCCTTTCTGGGCGACGGGCTTGGACAGATGCAGCGCAGGCAGGCCACGGCATGAACCGAACAGAAGATATGGCGCCGCCCTTGCTCCAGGTCGAGAATCTCACCGTGGGCTTCGGCGAGTTCGACGCCGTCAAGGGCGTATCGTTCCACCTGCAGCCGGGAGAGATACTAGGCGTTGTCGGCGAGAGCGGCTCGGGCAAATCCGTCACCTGCCGCGCCGCAATGGGCCTGTTGCCCGGCGCGGCGCGGGCCAGCGGCCGGGTGACGCTGGAGGGGCGCGACCTGCTGACCCTCGGCGAGGCCGACTGGTGCGCCATTCGCGGCCGCGAGATCGGCATGATCTTCCAGAACCCCGCCTCGCATCTCGATCCGCTGCGCCGGATCGGCAAGCAGATCGCAGCCCCCATGGTCCGGCATCTCGGTATCGGCGAGCGCGAGGGCATGCGCCGGGCCATCCAGCTGCTCGATGATGTCGGCATCCGCGAGCCGGAAAAGCGCGCCCGTTCCTACCCGCACGAATTCTCCGGCGGCATGAAGCAGCGTGTCATGATCGCCGCCGCCATCGGCTGCGGGCCGAAGCTGCTGATCGCCGACGAACCCACCACGGCGCTTGACGTCACCGTGCAGGCCCGCATTCTCAAGCTGCTCAAGGACCTGAATCGCGAGCGGGGTCTGGCGATCATCCTCATCTCGCACGATCTCGGCGTCGTCGCCGACATCTGTTCGCGCGTGGTGGTGATGCGCAATGGCGAGGTGGTGGAGCAGGGGCCGATCGACGATGTCATCAACCGGCCGCAGCACCCCTATACGAGGCTGCTGATCGATTCCCAGCCGAGCCGCAAGACCTATCCCGGCGCGAGGGCGGAGCCGGAAAAGGCCGCGCCGCTCCTCAGTGTCGAAAAGCTGTCGGTTTCCTTCCCCGTCCGCCGCGACCTGATCGGCGGCCTGGCGGGCAAGGGCGGCTCATTCCTTGCTCTCGACGGCATCGACCTGCGGATCGCTGCCGGCGAGACGGTCGGCATCGTCGGCGAAAGCGGCTCGGGCAAGAGCACGCTGGCCCGCGCGATCATTCGCCAGAATCGGCCGAGCGGCGGAACGATCCGCCTTGACGGGCAGGATGTCCATGCGCTTGCCGGCGACGCGCTCACGGCTTTCCGCCGGCGGGTGCAGATGGTGTTCCAGAACCCCTATGACTCGCTCAACCCGCGCATGACGATCACGGAAGCCGTGGCCGAGCCGATCTGGCGGCACGGGCTTGCCGACCGCGGGACGGCGCAGAAGCAGGCCGGCGAGCTGCTGGAAATGGTCGAGCTGCCACGCGCCCTGCGCGACCGCAAGCCACGCCAGCTTTCCGGCGGGCAGTGCCAGCGCGTCGGGCTTGCGCGGGCACTGGCGCTCAAGCCGCAATTGCTGATCGCCGACGAGATCACCTCCGCGCTTGACGTCACCACCCAGGCGCAGATCCTGGAACTGCTGCTTCGGCTGCAACGGGAGCGCGCGCTGACGCTGCTTTATATCTCCCACGATCTTTCGGTGGTCGGCGGCATCTGCCGGCGCGTCTATGTCTTCAGGGGCGGGCGCATCGTCGAAAGCGGGCCGGCCCGGCAGGTGCTTTCCGCCCCGCAAGACCCCTACACGCAGGAACTCGTCGGATCGCTGGCCCAGCTAGCGTCCGTGAACCCCGCTCCCGTCTCTAATCCGGTTTGGAACAATGCGACTCGATGAATATGTCACCCATGACGGAACCGGCCTTGCCCAACTGCTGGCCAAAGGCGAAGTCACGCCGAGGGAACTCGGGCAGTGCGTCGAGCAGGCAGTCGGCGCGGTCAATCCGAAGCTCAATGCCGTCATCGAACTTTACCCCGATGCGCTGAAAGCCCTGCCGGAGACAGCTCCCGAAGGTCCTTTCCATGGCATCCCCACTCTGACGAAGGATTTTCCGATCGAGGCGGGCCGCCCGGCCGAATTCGGCAGCCGGCTTGCCCAGGGCTTTCGCGCAAGCGTCGACGCCGTCTATTGGAAGCGGCTGCGCGAAGGCGGGCTGGTCAATGTCGGCCGCACGACGAGTTCGGAGTTCGGCGTGCCCGCCGCCACCGAGTCGCCTCTCTATGGCGCGACCCGCAATCCCTGGGATCCTGCGCGCGGCGTTGCCGGGTCGAGCGGCGGCGCGGCGGCGGCAGTCGCGGCCGGCATCGTTCCTTTCGCGCAGGGCAGCGACGGCGGCGGCTCGATCCGCAACCCGGCTTCATTCTGTGGTCTGGTCGGCCTGAAGCCGTCGCGCGGCCGCGTGACCGGCTCGCCGAATGCCAATGCGCCGCTGCTCGGTCTGTCTACGGCCTTCATGCTGACGCGCTCGGTGCGCGACACGGCCGCGCTGCTCGATCTCTGCCATGGCCCCGACGCCGGCGATGGCTACGAGATCGCGCCGCCCGAGGGAACCTATCTCGAGGCCATCCGAAGGACGCCGAAGGGGTTGCGCATCGCGCTCTGCACGCAATCCTGGTCCGGCACGCCGATCGACCCCGAGGTTGGAGCTGCTGCCGTATCTGCGGCCGAACGGCTCGCCTCCTTTGGTCATCATGTCGAGGAAGCTTCTCCGAGTTTCGACTATGCCGCCTTCCTTGAGGCACAAAAGATCATCTGGGCTGCGGATGCCGCCGCCGACATGCCGGCGATGGCGAATCAGATGAACCGCAACCTGGAGGAGACGCTGGGCGCCACCGTGCTTGGCCTCTACCGATGGGGACTGGGCTTGAGCGCCGCACAGTTGATCGATGCGCTTGCGGTCTACGATCAGGTGACGCGCCAGCTCGGCCGTTTCCTGTCCGGCTACGACCTGTTGCTGACGCCGACGGCCACCATCCTGCCCGAGCCGATCGGCACCTTCGACCCCAACCGTCCCGGCATCGATCAGGACGGCGTGTTTGACGATCTGGCGCCGAAGGAGACTTTCACCGCGCTGTTCAACGCCACCGGGCAGCCTGCTATTTCACTTCCCCTTGGACGCAGCCGGGCTGGCCTGCCTATCGGGATCCAGCTTGTGGCCCGCTTCGGACGGGAAGATGTGCTGCTTGCGGTTGCGCGACAACTGGAAGAAGAGTTGGCGAGTGGGCCGGGCATATGGGGGCAGGGCCGGCCGGCTGTGCATGCCGGCAACTTCTAGGAGCGGATATGGTGTCAAAAGCACGGAACGGCAAAGGTGCCAGGGAGCCGAACGGCAGCGAGGAGAAGATCGACCTCGAGGCGATCCTTCGTGCACGCATGTCCGATTTCTCGCCGTCCGAGCAGAGCCTGGCCGCCTATATGCTCGACAACATCCAGACGCTGCCCTTCGAGACAGGCAGCAGCATCGCGCAGGCGGTCGGCGTCAGCGAGATGACCGTGTCGCGCTTCGTTCGCGCCCTCGGCTTCGAGAACCTGCGCGACCTCAAGAACCGGCTTCGCATCACGGTTGCCGAGAAGGACAGTGACATCGATGACTATATGGCGCGTTTCCAGATGCGCGACGGCCGGCAGCAGGTGCTGCAAGAAAGCCTGCGCCTCGAACTGGACGCCATCGTCAAGGCCTATGCGCTGACCACGACCGAAATATGGGACGAAGCCGCCGGCATCCTCGCCAAGATGCGCACCATCTATGTGGTCGGCTTCCAGGCTTCGACGGGCCTTGCGATGGATTTTGCCAGCCGCCTGCTCTGGGCCCGGCCGAACGTCATTTTCGTCGACAATGCAAGCGGCACCTTCGGCGAAATCATCACCGCCGATCCGAAGCACAGCCTGGTGGTGATGGTGGACACCGCATCTTATGCGGCTCGCGGTATAAAGCTGGCCGAAAAGCTGAAGTCGATGGAAATGCCGCTCATCATCGTCACCGACAAGTTCAGCCACTGGGCCTTCGCCTATACGCGCTTCGTGTTCGAGGCGCACACGCATGTGAAGACGTTCTGGGATTCGACGGCCAGCCTGAGCGCCGTCCTCAACCTGATGATCGATGCGGTGGCGACCAAGCTCGGGCCGAAGGCCAAGCGAAACTTCGCGATGATGAGCGACATGGGCAGCCTGTTCGGCGAGTTCGTGGGCGGCAGCTATCTGCGCCGGAAGGATTGAGCGGCCATCTGCCCCGGAATGAAACCAAGCGAAAGAAATCAATCGATGAGCTGCATTCCCCCGTTCCGCGACCCGACCAAGCCGGGAGCAGCGATCATCCCCCGTCAGGACTGGGACCGCGCACCGTGGAATCGCTGGACCTTCCAGCATGTGCGCGACATGGTGCCAACGAGCCAGGTCTGGCGCGGGCAGGGGGCGGCGAGCCCGCTGCCTGAGAACTTGCAGGACGTCGACGCGGTCAGCTTCGAGCTGGACGGCCGACGCGACACGATCGGCGGCTTTCTGGACTCGAGCTATGCCGACGGCATGCTGGTGCTCCATCGCGGCAAGGTGATCGCCGAGCGCTATCTGAACGGCATGACGCCGCGCACGCCGCATCTGTCGCAGTCGGTGGCGAAGTCGGTGGTCGGCACGGTCGCTGGCATACTGATCGGACGCGGCCTCGTCGATCCGGCCGCGCCCATCACCCAGTACCTGCCGGAACTCGAGGCAACCGCCTATCGCGGCGCGACGGTGCAGCATGTGCTGGACATGACCAGCGGTGTCGTCTTCGACGAGACCTACACCGCGCTCGATTCCCATATGGCGCAGATGGATGCCGCCTGCGGCTGGAAGGAGCGCCGGGACCCGAACTGGCCGTCGAACGTCTGGGAGCTCATCTTGTCGCTGAAGGAAGCCGAGTGCGCGCACGGTTCGTCCTTCCGCTATCGCTCGATCGAGACCGACGTCCTGTCCTTCGTCTTGCAGCGCGCCGCCGCAACGCCGCTCGCCGAACTCGTCAGCCGTGAATTGTGGGCGCCGATGGGGGCGGAGGAAGACGCCTATTTCACCGTCGACCCGGCTGGCTATGCGCTCGGCGACGGCGGCTTCAACGCGACGTTACGCGACTATGCGCGCTTTGCCTTGCTGCATCTGGGCGGCGGTCAAATCGATGGCCGGCGCATCGTTCCCGCCGCCTGGATCGAGGAAACGCGATCCGGCGCCCGGCCGGAACTCTTTGGCGGAGCCTATCACCAGGTTCTGCCGGAAGGGGCCTACCACAACCAGTTCTGGATCGAGGACAGCAAGCGCCGCGCCTATATGGCGCGCGGTGTCTTCGGGCAGTTGATCTATATCGACCCGGAGGCGGACTTCGCCGCCGTCATCCTCTCGAGCTGGCCCGAATTCGTGAGCACCATGCGCACGCGCACCGCGCTCGCGGCGGTGAGGGCAATTCGCGAAGCGTTGTCGTAGAGCATTTCCAGCAAAAGTGCGAAGCGGTTTTGCGTCCGGAAATGCGTAAAAACAAATAGATAGAGCGGTTCCGCGATTCCGTAAAACCCGGGACCAGCCTAGAGCCAGCCTTACAATTGCGTGGAGCGTAGCTGCTCGGTCGCGGCATTGGATGGATTGGATCGACGATGAAACGATCCCGTTCTGAAGTCCACTGTTTGCAGACGAACTCGGTAGCGACAGAAGCCCTGCACAAATACACCTCAGCCCCCTCCCAGAGGGAGGAGGCGTCGGAACCATCGCTTGAACGCGGCCGGAGAACCGCGCCGGATCAGATTGCTGCCGCCAGCGCGGGGGTGTCGAAGTCGAGCTCCCGGTCGCCGTCGGCGTCCTTGATGCGCGTCGGCAGGCCGATCTCGTTGAGCAGGCCGAGGAAGGGCTGCGGCGGCAGGTCTTCCACATTGGCCATCTTCTTGACGTCCCACTGGCCATTCGCCACCAGCATTGCCGCCGCTACCGCCGGTACGCCGGCGGTGTAGGAGATGCCCTGGCTGCCGACTTCCTCATAGGCTTCCTTGTGGTCGGCGACGTTGTAGATGAAGACCTCGCGCTCCTTGCCGTCCTTGACGCCCTTCACCAGATCGCCGATGCAGGTCTTGCCGGTGTAGTTCGGCGCGAGCGAGGACGGGTCGGGCAGCACCGCCTTCACCACCTTGAGCGGCACGACTTCCTGGCCCTCGGCCGTCCTGACCGGCTGCTCGGACAGCAGGCCGAGATTCTTCAGCACGGTGAAGACGTTGATGTAGTGGTCGCCAAAGCCCATCCAGAAGCGGACATTGGGCACGCCCAGGCGCTGCGACAGCGAATGCACCTCGTCATGGCCGGTCATATAGGCCTTCTGCTTGCCGACCACCGGCAGGTCCCATTCCTTGCCGACCTCGAACATCCTGTTCGAGACCCACTTGCCGTCCTGCCACGACCAGACCTGGCCGGTGAACTCGCGGAAGTTGATCTCCGGATCGAAATTGGTGGCAAAATACCTGCCGTGGCTGCCGGCATTGATGTCGACGATGTCGATGGAATCGACGCGGTCGAAATAGTCGTCGAAGGCGAGCCTGGCATAGGCGTTCACCACGCCGGGATCGAAGCCGGCGCCGAGAATGGCGGTGACGCCGGCCTTCTCGCATTCCTCGCGGCGCTTCCACTCGTAGTTGGCATACCACGGCGGCGTCTCGCAGATCTTCATCGGATCTTCGTGAATGGCCGTGTCGATATAGGCCGCGCCCGTCGCGACGCAGGCCGAAAGCACGGACATGTTGAGGAAGGCGGAGCCAACATTGATGACGATCCGGCTTTTCGTTTTCTCGATCAACGCCCTGGTGGCCTCGACGTCCAGCGCGTCGAGCGCATGGGCCTCGATCACGCCGTTCGGATTCTTGAGGCTCTTCTTTTCCCGGACCGACTCGACGATCGCACGACATTTCGCGACCGTGCGTGAAGCGACATGGATGTCGCCGAGCAGATCGTTGTGTTGCGCGCATTTGTGGGCCACAACCTGGGCCACGCCGCCCGCGCCGATGATCAGTACGTTCTTTTTCATTTCGGGCGTTTGTCTCCTTTTCCCGTCAGCCAAAACGACGAGCCCTACGAAAGGCTCGCGACGTAATCCTCGAAGCCGAACTCGCGCACCACGCGCACCGTGCCGTCCAGCTCGCGCACCGCGATGGAGGGCATGCGCACGCCATTGAACCAGTTCTTCTTGACCATCGTGTAACCGGCGGCGTCCTGGATCGAAATGCGGTCGCCTACCTTCAGTTCCTTGTCGAAGCGGAACTCGCCGAAGATGTCGCCCGCCAGGCACGACTTGCCGCAGATCATGTAGCTGTGCGCGCCGGTGTTGGGCTCCACCTTCGCGGTTTCGCGGTAGATCAACAGGTCGAGCATGTGCGCCTCGATCGAGCTGTCGACGATGGCGAGGTCCTTGCCGTTGCTCAGCGTGTCGAGAACGGTCACTTCCAGCGTGGTGCTTCTGGTGATCGAGGCCTCGCCCGGCTCCAGATAGACCTGCACGCCGTGGCGCTCGGCAAAGGCCTTGAGCCGCGCGCAGAAGGCGTCGAGCGGATAGTCCTCGCCGGTGAAGTGGATGCCGCCGCCGAGGCTGACCCACTCGACACGGGCGATCAGTTCGCCGAACTTTTCCTCGATCTGCGAGAGCATGCGGTCGAACAGCCCAAAATCCTTGTTCTCGCAGTTGTTGTGGATCATGAAGCCGTTGATGCGGTCCATGACGGTCTCGATCCGGGCCGGGTCCCATTCGCCCAGGCGGCTGAAGGGCCGCGCCGGATCGGCGAGATCGAAGCTCGAGGAGCTGATCTGCGGGTTGAGGCGCAGGCCGCGTGCGAGGCCGCTCGCCTTGTCGGCGAAGCGCTCCAGCTGACCGATGGAGTTGAAGATGATCTTGTCGGCATTGGCGATCACCTCGTCGATCTCGTGATCGGCATAGGCGACCGAATAGGCGTGCGTCTCGCCGCCGAACTTTTCGCGGCCGAGCCGTACCTCGTTCAGCGAGGAGGAGGTGGTGCCGTCCATGTAGTCGCGCATCAGGTCGAACACCGACCAGGTGGCGAAGCACTTCAGCGCCAGCAGCAGCCTGGCGCCGGAATGCTCGCGCACATATGCGATCTTTTCCATGTTCGGCAGAAGCCGGGACTTGTCGATAAGGTAATAGGGCGTCTGGATCATCGGCTCGGCGCTGGCTGTCGGTTCAAATATCTGCCGCTCGCCGGTCAGGCGTCCTGAGATCGGTCAAGCGGTGCGGGAGATTTTCTAGGTCCCTTTTAGGAACTGCCGGACGCAATCTCAAGCGTTTTGGACCCAAGGGTGCCGGAATGCCGGCGGCTCACGGAAACGGTTCGGTGTCGAAGTTCGTCTTCGGTTTCGAGGATGCTGCATCTGCTGCATCTCCCGCAACGGGATAACCCTGGCACCCCCGAACGCGAGCCAGGCTTCGATCGCGTCCGGGCTAGATGCCCGCTTTGATGCACTGCGGCTCTCGCCGGAAAAGGTTCGGTGTCGTGAACGTCATGGTGGCCGCAACGTAAGTGTCGCGGTCGCGAAGTCAAGGGCCATGACCGCGACGGCCCTGCCGCTTCGCGTGCGGTCACTTCTCCCGGTCGTCCTCGTCGTCGATCAGGATACGCGAGGCGGCGCCGTCGAGATCGTCGTACTGGCCGCTGCGCAGCGACCAGATGAAGCCCGCAAGGCCGAGGCCGCCGAGAAAGAGCGCGACAGGAATGAGATAGAGCAGGGTCGTCACTTCGCCGGCTCCATGGGGCCGATATGGCCGGTTCGGACCGCAGTCTGGCGCGACTTCGCGGCCACATTGGGGCCGGCGCCTCTCAGCCGCAGCGCATTTCCCACCACCAGCACCGAGGACAGCGACATGGCCAGCGCCGCCACCAGCGGCGTGACATGGCCGAGGATGGCGATCGGCACGGCAATGGCGTTGTAGCCGACCGCGAGCGCCAGGTTCTGGCGGATCAGCCGGCCGGAGTCCTTCGAGATGCGCAGCGCCAGCGGCACCGCCGACAGGCTCTCGCGCAGGAAGACGAAGTCGGCTGCGTTGCGGCCGACATCGGCGGCGGTGGCCGGCGCCATGGACACATGGGCCGCCACCAGCGCCGGAGCGTCGTTGAGGCCGTCGCCGACCATCAGCACCTTGTGCCCGCTGGCGGCAAGGTTTGCCATGCGCCCGGCCTTGTCGCCGGGCAGAACGCCGGCGCGGAACGCGCGGATGCCGAGCGCGGCGCTGAGCTTCTCCACGGCCGCCGGCCGGTCGCCGGACAGCACTTCCATCCGAAGGCCCAGCTCGCCAAGCTGACGTACGGCTTCGAGCGCGCCGTCGCGCAGCCGGTCCTCGAATTCGAACGCGGCCAGAAGCTTGCCGTTCCGGCTCAGCACCGTGCCGGTTTCGGCATTGCCGCCCGTGACGGCCCAGTCGGCGCGGCCCAGCCGGTAGAGGTTTTTGTCCACACGCGCCTCGACGCCGTAGCCGGGCAGTTCGCGGATGTCGGAAAGAGCCCGATGCGGCGCGGCGGCGCCGGCCGTCGCGATCGCCTTGGACAGCGGGTGGCGGGAATGCGCGGCCATGGCGGCGGCCAGCGCCAGCGTCTGCGGCTGGATGGCGTCCGCATTGACCAGCCGCGGCGCGCCGACCGTCAACGTGCCGGTCTTGTCGAAGACGACCGTGTCGATCTGGGCCAGGCGTTCCATGGCCGAGCCGTCCTTGACCATGATGCCGCTTTCGAACAGCCGGCGGGCGGCCACCACCTGCACGATCGGCACCGCAAGCCCGAGCGCGCAGGGGCAGGTGATGATCAGCACCGCGATCGCGATGGTGATGGAGCGGTGCAGGTCGCCCGAAACGGCCATCCAGCCGAGGAAGGTGAGGAAGGCGGTGAGGTGGACCAGCGGCGCATAGAGCGCGGAGGCGCGGTCGGCGATGCGGCGATAGACGGTGCGGCCGCCCTCGGCCGCTTCCATCATGCGCACCATCTCGGCGAGGAAGGAGTCCTTCGCGGCGGCGAGCGCGCGGATGGTGAGCGGGCCGGTGAGGTTCAGCGTGCCCGCGCGAAGGGTCGCGCCCGGAGCCACATGCTGCGGCGCGCTTTCGCCCGACACCAGCGAGCAATCGAGATCGGACGCGCCTTGCTCGACCTCGGCGTCGACGGGCACGCGCTCGCCGGCGGCGAGCAGCAAGCGCATGCCGGGCTCGATCTCCTCCGTCGGCAGATAATCGCGCGAGCCGTCCGGCTGCAGCACCATGGCGCCGCGCGCGGCCAGCCGCGCCAGCCCCTTCACCGCCTCGCGGGCGCGCTCGCGCATCACATGGTCGAGCGTGCGGCCGATGAGCAGGAAGAACAGCAGCGTCACCGAGGCGTCGAAATAGGCATGCGGGCCGTGGTGGATGGTCTCGTAGAGGCTCATGCCGAAGGCCATCAGCACGCCGATCGAGATCGGCAGGTCCATGTTGGCGCGGCCGTGCTTCAGCCCGTTCCAGGCGGAGCGGAAGAAGATGCGGCCGGCGAAGGCGAGGGCGGGGATGGCGATCAGCGCCGAGACCCAGTGGAACAGGTCGCGCGTCGAGCCCTCCGCGCCCGACCAGACCGACACCGACAGCAGCATGATGTTGGCCGCCGCAAAGCCGGAGATGCCGAGCGCGCGGATCAGCTCGGCCAGCGTCTCGTCCTTCTGGTCGGCGGCGGGGTCGTAGAGATGCGCCTCATAGCCGATACGCTCCAGCGCCTCGAAAAGCGGCGGCACCCTGCCGTCGCGCCAGCGCACGCTGACGCGCCGGGTCGACAGGTTCACGCGCGCGGCGACCACGCCCTCCAGCTTCGACAGGGTGCTCTCGATCTTCTGGATGCAGGCGCCGCAATGCACGCCGGGCACCGAAAGGTCGCTCTGCCGGATGCCGTCGCCCAGCGCGCGGCTGACCAGCAGCATCTCCTCGGGCGAGGGGGCGGAACGCTCGACGCGTTCCATATCGGAGACGATTTCGGTGGGCGCGCAGCAGCTCATCTGAACACTCCCTGCTTGACCACGATGCGGCGCACGGCCCGGTAGGGACGTGCCTCGCCGATATCGGCATCGGCCTCGACGATCCAGATGCCGTCGCGCACGTCATGCCCGGCGGCGAACACACCGTCGGGCCGGCGGGCGAGCTGGAAGGTCTCGTCCTCGGCCTCATAGGCCGGCCGGCGGAAGGTAAGCGTCACGCCCCTGGCCCGGACGGCATTGCCCGACGCATCGGTGAGCGTGAAGCGAACCGAGCCGGGCTCGATCTCCAGCGCGTCCTTCCAGCCCAGCGCCGCCTGCGCGCGGCCTTCCGCCGCCTTCTCGTTGAACTCCTGGCTGGCGACATAGGTGTTCTGCACGACGAGGCCGGTCCAGCTCGTGTTGGCGTAAACCGCCATCAGTATGTTCACGGCGATGATGACGCCGAAGAAGGCGACCATGACGGCCAGCATGTGCCAGCCGGTGAACTCCCTGGGGCGGAACGGTCTGGCGGTCATCACCTTCTCTCCGGAATCTGGAACTTTGCATCGTTGCGGGCGGTTTCCCCGCTTCCATGATCCTCGATCACGAAGCGGAAGGCCATGGCTTCGGTCGCCAGCGCGTTGCGCGGCATGGCGACGAATACCTTCAGCGTCTTCAGCCGGTCCGGCTCCAGCTCGACCTCCGCGGAATCCGGCGCGTGGTCGCCGATGCCGGTCACGCTCATCGTCGCGCCCTTCAGCCCCTCCATCCGGAGCGTAACGGTGCGCGGCTCGGGGATCATGTTCAGCAGCTTGACCGTGTAGCCGTTGCGGATCGAGCCGTCAGACAGCGTCACGAATTGCGGGTTGCGGTCATGCAGCACGCTGAGCTCCAGCCGGTCGCGGCTGAGCAGGGCATAAAAAAGACCTATTCCGACAAGGGACCAGACACCGAAATAGGCCAAAGTGCGGGGGCGGAAAAGCTTGCGGATGTGGAAGTGCGCGAGCCGATCCGAAAGCTTGCCGGAGGCGGTGCGAACCTTGGCCGGGTCGATGGCGTGGGTGCCGTTGCCGGTCGCCAGCGCCATGTTGGCCTGGTAGTCGCTCAGCGTCGCGTAGGAGATCAGGCCGCGCTCCTTGCCGAGCTTGTCCATGACGCCGTCGCAGGCGTCGATGCAGAGCGCGCAGGTGATGCATTCGAGCTGCTGGCCGTCGCGGATGTCGATGCCCATCGGGCAGACGGCCACGCAGGCGTTGCAGTCCACGCAATCGCCCACCGTCTCGCCGGCGGCCGCCGCCTTCTTGGCATGGCGCGAGCGCGGCTCGCCGCGCCAGTCGTTGTAGGTGACGGTCAGCGAGTTCTCGTCGAGCATGGCCGCCTGGATGCGCGGCCACGGGCACATATAGGTGCAGACCTGCTCGCGCATCAGGCCGCCGAAGGTGTAGGTGGTGGCGGTGAGGATGGCGACGGTGATGTAGGCGACCGGCGCTGCCTCAAGCGTGAAGAGCTCCTTCAGCAGCGTCGGCGCGTCGGCGAAATAGAAGATCCAGGCGCCGCCGGTGGCGACCGCGATCAGCAGCCAGATCAGGTGTTTTGTCACTCGCTTCCACAGCTTGGCGAAGGACCAGGGCGCGGCATCGAGCTTGATGCGGGCGTTGCGGTCGCCTTCTATGGCGCGTTCGACGACGAGGAACAGGTCGACCCAGACCGTCTGCGGGCAGGTGTAGCCGCACCAGGCGCGGCCGACGGTGGAGGTGATGAGGAACAGGCCGATGCCGGCCATGACGAGCAGGCCGGCGACGAAGAAGAACTCCTGCGGCCAGATCTCGATCATGAAGAAGTAGAAGCGGCGGTTGGCGAGATCGAGCAGGACCGCCTGGTCGGGCGCGTAGGGCCCGCGATCCCAGCGCAGCCAGGGCGTGAGATAGTAGATGCCCAGCGTCACGGCCATGACCAGCCATTTGAAGCGCCGGAAACTTCCCGAAGCGCGCTTCGGGAAGATTTTCTTTCGTGCGGCATAGAGCGGCTGCCGGCTCTTTGCCGAGTTTACCGGTTCAGCGTCGAGCCGTTCGACGGCGGTCCGCTCCATGACCTGATTTTCCAACTTATTCTCCTCCGCCCAGCGAGTGGACGTAGACCGCGAGTTCCTTGACGGTGGTGTCGCCGAGGCGCGCCGACCATGCCGGCATCACGCCGTGGCGCGGCGTGCGCACCTGGCGGGCGATATCGGCCTCGCTGGAGCCGTAGAGCCAGATGGCGTCGGCAAGGTTCGGCGCGCCGAACTCGCGGTTGCCCCTGGCATCGTCGCCGTGGCAGCTCGCGCAATTGTCGGCGAAGACCTGTTTGCCCGCGGCGGCCGCCTCGGCATCCGTGGAATGGCCGGTGAGGCTCGCGACATAGGACGAGACCTGACGGATCTGGTCCTTGTCGAGAATGTCGCCGAAGGCCGGCATTTCCGAGTAGCGGGTGTCTTCGTCGCCCGCATAGCGGATGCCGTGCGCGATGGTCTGGCGGATCGCATCGGCGCTGCCGCCCCACAGCCAGTCGTCGTCGTTGAGGTTGGGGAAGCCGGGCGAGCCCTCGGCGCCGGAGCCGTGGCACTGGATGCAGTTCACCTTGAAGGCGGCCGCGCCGGCGGCGGTGGCGAACTCGCGCAGCTTGTCGTCGGCAAGGATCTCGTCCACCGACTTGGCGGCGATCGCCTCGGCGAAGCCCTGCCTTGCCGTGTCGGCCTCGGCCATGGCGGTCTTCAGCTCGCCGCGGCTGGAGAAGCCGAGCATGCCGGTGGTGGCCGAGCTTATCATCGGCCAGGCCGGGTAGGCGATGGTGTAGCCGAGTGCCCAGACGATCGTCGCGTAGAAGGTCCACACCCACCAGCGCGGCATCGGGTTGTTGAGTTCCTTGATGCCGTCCCACTCATGACCGGTGGTCTCGACACCGGAAATTTGGTCGATCTCTCTCTTCGTCATTGTCAGTCATCCTTGAGCGGGATACGGGCGGCCTCGTCGGCCTGCTTGCGGCTGCCGGGGCGGAAGGCGAACAGGACGACCCCGGCAAAGAACAGCACCATGACGAGCAGCCCCCAGCTGTCGGCGAAGTGGCGCATTGCGGTGTAGGTTTCCATCGTCTCCTCCCTCAGCGGTAGCCGGCGGCGTCGTCATAGGTCGAGAAGTCGACCAGCGTGCCGAGCATCTGCAGATAGGCGACCAGAGCATCCATCTCGGTAAGCACCTGCGGGTTGCCGTCGAAGTCGCCCACCTTGGCCTTCGGGTAGCGCGCCAGGAGGTCGGAGGTGCTGGCGTTCGGGTCGGCCTGCGCCTTCAGGTCGGCCTCGGCGTTGTCGATCATCTCCTGCGAGTAGGGCACGCCGACCGCCTTGTTGGCCTCGAGATGGTACTTGATGTCCTTCACCTCGAGCTGGGTGGTCTTCAGGAAGGCGTAGGTGGGCATGACCGATTCCGGCACCACCGAGCGCGGGTCGACCAGATGCTGGACGTGCCATTCGTTGGAGTAGCGGTCGCCGACGCGCGCGAGGTCGGGCCCCGTGCGCTTGGAGCCCCACTGGAACGGATGGTCGTACATCGACTCCGCCGCCAAGCTGTAGTGGCCGTAGCGTTCCACCTCGTCGCGGAAGGGCCGGATCATCTGGCTGTGGCAGGTGTAGCAGCCTTCGCGGATGTAGATGTTGCGGCCGGCCAGCTCCAGCGGCGAGTAGGGCCGCATGCCCTCCACCTTCTCGATGGTGTTGTCGAGATAGAAGAGCGGCGCGATCTCGACGATGCCGCCGATGGTGACGACGAGGAACGAGCCGATCAGAAGCAGCGTCGCGTTCTTCTCGATGATTGAGTGCTTGTCGAGCAGTGACATTTAAAGCTCCTATTCGGCGGGCTGCAGTGCGGGCGTGGCGCCGGGGATCGGCTTTTCCTGGCGCTCGTGGCCGCGGATCGTCATGAAGACGTTCCAGGCCATGAGCAGGCCGCCGCTGAGATAGAGGACGCCGCCCAGCATGCGCAGCACGTAGTAGGGCACCATGGCCGCGACGGACTCGGCGAACGAATAGACCAGGAAGCCCTGCTCGTCGTATTCGCGCCACATCAGGCCCTGCTGGATGCCGGCGACCCACATGGCGGCCGCGTAGATGACGATGCCCAGCGTGGCCAGCCAGAAGTGCCAGCTCACCATGCGCACGGAGTAGAGCCGCTCGCGGTTCCACAATTTCGGCACCAGGAAGTAGATCGCGCCGAAGGTGATGAGGCCGTTCCAGCCGAGCGCGCCGGAGTGCACGTGGCCGATGGTCCAGTCGGTGTAGTGGCTGAGCGAGTTGACCGCCTTGATCGACATCATCGGGCCTTCGAAGGTCGCCATGCCGTAGAAGGCGACGGCCATGACCATCATGCGGATGACGGGATCGGTGCGGATCTTGTCCCAGGCGCCGGAGAGCGTCATCAGGCCGTTGATCATGCCGCCCCAGGAGGGCATCCACAGCATGATCGAGAAGACCATGCCCAGCGTCTGCGCCCAGTCGGGCAGGGCGGTGTAGTGCAGGTGGTGGGGACCCGCCCAGATGTAGAGGAAGATCAGCGCCCAGAAGTGGATGATCGACAGCCGGTAGGAGTAGACCGGGCGATCGGCCTGCTTGGGAATGAAGTAGTACATCATGCCCAGGAAGCCGGCGGTGAGGAAGAAGCCGACCGCGTTATGGCCGTACCACCACTGCGTCAGCGCATCCTGCACGCCGGCAAAGGCCGAGTAGCTCTTGGAGCTGAGGAAGGACACCGGCACCGCCAGGTTGTTGACGATGTGCAGCATCGCGATCGTCACGATGAAGGACAGGTAGAACCAGTTGGCGACGTAGATATGCGGTTCCTTGCGCTTCAGGATGGTGCCGAGGAACACGATGAGATAGGCGACCCAGACGATGGTCAGCCAGATGTCGATGTACCATTCCGGCTCCGCATATTCGCGGCTCTGGGTGATGCCGAGCAGATAGCCGGTGGCCGCCATGATGATGAAGAGCTGGTAGCCCCAGAACACGAACCAGGCGAGGTTGCCGCCGAACAGGCGGGCCCGCGAGGTGCGCTGCACGACGTAGAACGACGTGGCGATCAGCGCGTTGCCGCCGAAGGCGAAGATGACGGCCGAGGTGTGCAGCGGGCGCACGCGCCCGAAATTGAACCACGGCTCGAAGTTGAGATGCGGAAAGGCAAGCTGCGCGGCCACGACGACGCCGACCAGGAAGCCGACGATCCCCCAGAACACCGTGGCGACGACGCCATAGCGGATCGGCCCGTCGAGATAGCCCGACGTGTCGGCCGCGACGGCCTGCGCGCCGAAGCGCGTGTTGCGCATGAGCAGGATCGCGCCACCGGTGAGGGCGAAGAACAGCACCCACATATGCGCCCGGAAGAGGTCGTCGCCTGCGAAGGCGGCCCCCAGCAGCGCCAGAAAGGCGGCGACGGTGACGCCGACGATTTCGACACCAAATTTCATGAATGGTCCCCCTTGTGAGGCAAAAACGGCTGCGAATCCGCAAGCCGGGCCCACGGATCCTCGCGCGGACACTGTGCCGGCGGGCGGCAAATCTCCTTGATCTGGATCAAAGAGCCGAAGCGGGCCGACGTGCATTTTGACGCAGATTTGCGCCACACGACCCAGCAGGAGGAGGTCTCATGCGATGTCGCCCACCGGGATCGGAGGATGCCTTGCTTTCCCCGGTCGTACCTGCCGATGAAGCGCAGTTGCCGGCTTCAGAGGTGCTTGCGCGGCTGCACGCGGAAAAGCTGGTCGTCTGCGACGAGCTGGAGGAGATGGCCGACAGCCTGCCGCAAGGGTTCGACCCCGGCCGCTGCGTGGCCATGTCGCTGAGGCTGGAGCCGCTGGTCCGCAGCGTCCACGCCTACGAGGAGCAGGTGCTGTTCCCGGCCTATGTGAAGGCATCGGGCGGCACGGCGCAGGCGCGCGAGCTGGTGGCGCGGCTGAAGAGCGAGCATATAGAGGATACGGAGTTCGCCGCCGAGCTCAGCGAAAACCTGCGCCGGATCGGCGAGGGGAGCGCGCCGCTCAATGTCGAGGCGCTGGGCTACATGCTGCGCGGCTTCTTCGCCAGCGTGCGCCGCCACATCGCCTATGAACGCGAGGCGATGATGTCGCTGCCCGACGTGGAGATATAGCGGCTCAGATATTGGCGTGGCGTTCGAGCCGGCCGATGTCGGGGATGGTGATCTGCCGGTTGTGCTCGATCTCGATCACGCCTTCCTTGCGCAGCCTGGTCATCTGGCGGCTCACCGTCTCGATGGTCAGGCCGAGGAAGTCGGCAATGTCGGCGCGCGTCAGCGGCAGGTCGTAGACCACCGGCCCGCTGCCGATCGAGGCTTCCGGGTCGATATGGGTGGCCACCAGGTGCAGGAAGCTCGCCACCTTCTCGGCCGCCGTCTTGCGGCCGAGGGTCAGCATCCAGTCGCGCGCCTCGTCGAGTTCCTTGAGCGTCTGCTTGAGCAGCCTGTGCTCCAGTTGCGGCACTTCCTTTATCATCCGGTCGATCGCCGACTTGGGGAAGGAGCACAGCGACACCCCGGTTGCCGCCACGGCGTTCAGCTCGCTTTCGGACTTGAACGGCCGGCCGAGGAAATCCGGCGCGAATTGCAGGCCGACGATCTGCTGGCGCCCGTCGGGTAGCATCTTGCTGAGCTTCACTACCCCGGCGAGGATGTTCGAATAGTTGCTCACATGCTCGCTGTCGCCGATCAGCTCCTCGCCCGCCGCCGCATGGTATTTCGAGGACTGCTTGCTCAGCATCATGAGCTGGTCTGGGTTGAGCGCGCCACAGACGCCCCTGTGCCGCGCCTCGCAAGAGCGGCACAGAACCGGAATATCGGAATTGTGGACATCCTGCCTGGCATTCATTGTCAGTAAGATCCCTGCCGCGTTTGCCCATGAATACAGCATCCGGTTGTAGAAAACTCGCGGCAGTTTGTCTCTGATCGCACCACTTTCGACCAATGCCGGCATGACTTTCCGGATTTTGGGCGATCGATACACAAAAATGCCTTGAGCCGGGCGATGCGGAGGCCTTCCATGCCGGCGCGGTGGCGATCCGATTCGACCCCGCGCGGCATGCTGTCCCGACGGCAGGGACGGGCCGGGCGGAAACGGATCGCGGCGCCGGCTTTCGAGGGGCTGCCCCTCCCATGTTTCGGAGACACATGATGCGATATCCCGCCAGCGTACATCCGGTGTTCACGCTCACCACCGGTCCGGTCAGCGCCTATCCGGAAGTGCTGCGCGGATTGGGGCGCACCGTGCTCTACGACTACGACCCGGCCTTCCAGCTCTTCTATGAGAATGTCGTCGCCAAGGCGCAGAAGGCGATGCGCCTGTCCAACCGGCCGGTGATCCTGCAGGCCGAGCCCGTGGTCGCGCTCGAGGCTGCCGCCGCCTCGCTCATCGGCCGGGACGACGTGGTGCTGAACCTTGCATCGGGCGTCTATGGCAAGGGCTTCGGCGGCTGGGCAAGGCGCCATTCCCCGAATTTCCTGGAGATCGAGACGCCCTGCAATGAGGTCATCGATCCGCGGGCCGTGGGCGACATGCTGAAGAAGCACCCGGAGATCACGGTGGTTTCGGTCTGCCACCACGACACGCCGTCGGGCACGATCAACCCGATCGACGAGATCGGCGCGCTCGTCTCGGCGCACGGCGCCTATCTCATCGTCGATGCGGTGTCGTCCTTCGGCGGCATGCGGACCCATCCCGAGGATTGCAGGGCCGATCTCTACATCACCGGCGCCAACAAATGCCTCGGCGCGCCTCCCGGGCTCACATTGCTCGGCGTGAGCGAGCGGGGCTGGGCGAAAATGAAGGCCAACCCCACCGCGCCGCGCGGCTCTGTGCTCGGCATCCTCGACTGGGAGCATGCATGGTCGAAGGACAGGCCGTTTCCCTTCACGCCCTCGATCGCCGAGATCAACGGGCTGGACGTGGCGCTGGACCTCTATCTCGGCGAAGGTCCGGAAGCGGTCTGGGCGCGTCATGCGCTGACCGCGAGGGCCATGAGGGCCGGCGCGCTCGCAATGGGCCTGTCGCTGTGGCCGGCGCGCGAGGAAATCGCCTCGCCCACCACCACCGCCATCCGCACGCCGGAGGGCGTGGACGAGAAGGCGTTGCGGCAGATCGCGCGCGAGCGCTACGGCGTGGTGTTTTCGGCCGGCCGCGGCGAAACAGCGGGCAAGCTCACCCGCATCGGCCATATGGGGCCGACCGCCCAGCCTCTCTACGCGACCATCGCGCTGACGGCGCTGGGCGGCGCGCTGAACGCGATGGGGCTGGCGCTTCCGGTCGGCAGGGGCGTCGAGGCCGCGCTCGCGGTGATCGACGCGGACGCCTGAGGCATCGAAACCGGGCGAAATGCGTTTGCCTGCCGCAAGGGCTGTTGCAAAGCCGCTTGCGGGCGGTTAACGCCAGCACCGCTTCCGCCCTTCGCTCTGAACAGCCTTGAAGGAAATCATCTTGCAGCCAGCGCTCGACCTGTCGTTGCTCGACGGACTTACCGTGGCCGAGCTGATCGCCGGGCTCGCCACCACCGGCGTCATATCCGGCCTGCTTGCCGGCCTGCTCGGCGTCGGCGGCGGTATCGTCATCGTGCCCGTGCTGTTCTGGGGGCTCACCCTTTTCGGCTTCCCCTCCGCCATCATCAGCCATCTGGCGGTGGCCACGTCGCTGGCCGTCATCATCCCCACCTCCATCTCCTCGATGCGCGCGCATTCGCGGCGCGGCACGGTGGACTGGTCGCTGTTCAGGCTGTGGGGGCCGGCGGTGTTCGCCGGCGCGCTGATCGGCGGCATCATGTCGAAGTTCATTTCCGGGGCGGGGCTGCGCCTGGTGTTCGGCGTGGTGGGCCTGCTCGTGGCGGTCAACATGGCCAGCCCGAAGCATCTGGTCGTTTCCAGCCGCCTGCCGGAAAGCGGCTGGGTCAACCGCGCGATCGCGACGGTCATCGGCTTCATCTCCTCGCTGATGGGGATCGGCGGCGGCACGCTCTCGGTGCCGACGCTCACCGGCTTTTCCTATCCGGTGCACCGCGCTGTCGGCACATCGGCCGCGCTCGGGCTGCTGATCGCGCTGCCGGGGACGGCGGGCTTCATCTGGTCGGGTCTCGGCGTGGCCGGTCGCCCGCCGCTCAGCCTCGGCTTCGTCAGCCTGCCGGCGGTGCTCATCATCGCGCCGGTCAGCTTCCTGATGGCGCCCCATGGCGCCCGGCTCGCCCATGCGCTCAACCCGCGTTACCTGCGGCTGGCTTTCGCATTCTTTCTCGCAGTCACCGCCGGACGAATGTTAATTGCCTGACTGCTGCCTTTCGCGCTCGCTAAATTGCTCGATGTGGCTGGGCCCGGCCAGAATCCGCTTGACAGGCATGGTCTGGACCGAAAGATAAGGGCCAACAATCAGATTTAGTCTGGCATTTGGGCCTCGTTCCGGAATTTCGCATTCCGTGAATGGGGTCGTTTGCGTTTTGGGGGAAAGCGCTAACAGACCATGGGGAATGCGATACCGATCGGCCTGCTGTTCTCGCGATCCGGCCCTTACTGGGCTCCGGGGCAGCAGGGCTATTTTGGCGCCCTGGCGGCGATAGAGGCGGTGAACGCCAGCGGCGAATATCCGTTCGGGCTCGTCGCCCATGACGCCGATCCCGAGGGCAAAACCGACCGTTATGCGGGCCTGTGCCGCGACATGATCAGGCGCACCGGGCTGCGCCATGTCGTCGGCTGCACCACCTCGTGGAGCCGCAAGGAAGTCATCCCGGTCGTCGAGAAGGCGGATGCGCTGCTGTGGTATCCGTGCGTCTACGAAGGCTTCGAGGCGAGCGAGAACGTCGTCTACATCGCCGCCAGCCCCAACCAGCACCTGTTGCCGCTGCTCGACTACATCGTGCCGCGCTTCGGCCGGAACGCCTTCCTGACCGGCTCGAACTACATCTGGGGCTGGGAGATGAACCGCATCGCCCGCGAGGTGCTGCACCATTCGGGCGGCAGCGTGCTGGGCGAGCGCTACGTGCCGATCGGCGACGTCGAGATCCATCATATCGTGGCCGAGATCAAGGCCAAGAAGCCGGATTTCATCCTCAACAACCTGATCGGCCCGTCGTCCTATGCCTTCCTGAAGGCCTATCACGAACTCGGGCTTGCCGATCCCGCCTTCGCGGCGAGCGTGCGGCCGGTGCTGAGCTGCAACCTCTATGAGGGCGAGGCGAGCCTGCTCGGCGATGCGATTGCTGGCCATTACACGGTGAGCTGCTATTTCCAGTCGCTGTCGGGCGAAGCAAACCACGCCTTCCTGCGGCAGGTGGCCGGCAAGCAGGGCGCCCAGCAGGTCACGGCCTTCTTCGTCGAGGCCTATGCCAGCGTTCTGCTGATCGCCAATGCGATCCGACAGGCCGGCACCGACGCCATCGCCGAGGTCCTGGCGACGGCGAAGGTGCACCCGTTCTCCGCGCCGTTCGGCGAAAGCATCGTCGACGCGCGCACCAATCACGTGCTGATGCCGGCCCATATCGGCCGGGCACGCGCCGATGGCGACTTCGACGTCGTCTTCGAGGCAGGCGGAGCGATCGAGCCCGATCCGTTCATGACCCGCTCGCGCCTCGGCATTCCCGGCGGAGAGGCCATGCCGCCCGCCAAGGCTCCACATCTGAGGGTTGTTCAATGAACGATATGAGGCCAACCCCCTCCTTCATCGGCTGGCGTGCGCTGGTCCTTCACCAGCCGCACCCCAATGTCGATGCGCTGCTCACGCAGTTCGAACGCATCGGCGTGGCGGCGTCGCACCATTGGCCCGAGATCGCCGGCTTGCCGGAGCTCGACCGCTTCAATGTGGTGCTGATCGACGCCGACATGGGCTATGACGACCAGTTTCCCTGGAAGCCGGGCGGCGCGCCGGTTCCCGTGATCGCGCTGATCGGCTCCGAGGCGCCGGGCCGCGTGTCCTGGGCCATGCGCCAGGGTGCCGACGCGCAGATGCTGAAGCCCATCGGCAGCGCCGGTCTCTACAGCGCGCTGGTGGCGGCCTCGCACGGCTTCGAGCGCCGGCAGGCCATGACCTCGGAGATCGCCGCGCTGCGTGCGCGCCTCGAAAGCCGCGAGCTGCTGGCCGAGGCCACCGCTATTCTCATGGTGCGCGACAATATCAGCGCCAAGGCGGCGTTCCAGAAGCTGCGGCTGACGGCAATGGCGGAGCGGATGACGCTCGAAGCCATGGCCGCGCGCCTCATCGAAACCATCAGTGATATGCGGGAAGCCCTATGAGCGCGGTCGAAGTTTCTCCTGCCGCGCCAGTGGCTGCCCAGCGGGGCGTGCTGGGCCGGCTCATCCGGCGGCCGCTTGCGGTCTTCGGTCTGGTCGTCATCGCCATCGCCGTTTTCGCGGCGGTCTTCGGCCCCTGGATCGTGCCCCACGATCCTTACGAGCAGTTCTTCGAGGGCCTCAGCCTCGAAGGCGCGCCGCTGCCGCCCAATGCGCAGTTCTGGTTCGGCACCGATCTCGTCGGCCGCGACCTGTTCAGCCGCCTCATCTACGGCGCGCGCACCTCGCTCATCATCGGCATCGTCGCAAACGGCCTTGCGGTACTCACGGGCTCGGTGGTCGGCATCTGCGCCGGCTATTTCCGCGGCTGGGTCGAGACGATCCTGATGCGCTTCACCGACCTTATGATGGCGTTTCCGGCGCTGCTGCTCGCCATCGTGCTGGCGGCCATATTCACGCCCAGCCTGTGGATCGTCGCCATGGTGATCGCCATGGTCAACTGGGTGCAGATCGCTCGCGTCATCTACACCGAGACGCGGTCGCTGGCCGAGCGCGACTTCATCGACGCCGAGCGCGCGATGGGGGCGGGGCATATGCGCATCATGCTGCGCCACATCCTGCCGCATCAGCTCTCCACCATCATCGTGTGGGCCACGCTCGGCATCGCCACCACGGTGCTGCTCGAGGCGACGCTGTCCTTCCTCGGCATCGGCGTCCAGCCGCCGATCCCGTCCTGGGGCAACATCATCTTCGAGAACCAGACCTATTTCACCAGCGCGCCGTGGCTGGTGTTCATTCCGGGCGCTGCGATCCTGCTGCTGGCCCTTGCCTTCAACCTGGTCGGTGACGCGCTCCGCGACATCCTCGACCCGACCCAGCAGGGCCACCACTGATGCTCGCCTATGTAGCCCGCCGTCTGTTGCAGACGGTTCTGATCCTGCTCGGGATCAGCCTCGTCACCTTCGTGCTGCTCTATCTGGTGCCGGCCGATCCGGCACGCCAGATCGCCGGCCGCAGCGCCACCGCCCAGACGGTCGAGAACATCCGCCAGCAGCTCGGCCTCAACCTGCCGTTCTACGAGCAGTATCTGCGCTACCTCACCGGCCTGCTGCACGGCGATTTCGGCCGCTCCTATCTGCAAAAGACGGAGGTGGCCGAGCTCATCCGCTCGCGCCTGCCGGCGAGCCTGCTTCTGATGTGCGGCGCCATCTGCTGCGAGCTGCTGCTCGGCCTCACCATGGGCGTGGTGGCGGCGCTGAAGCGCGGCAGCAAGACCGACAATGGCCTGATGATCGTCTCCTTCGTCGGCGTTTCGGCGCCGCAGTTCGTCATCGGCATTCTGCTGCTCTACGTGTTCGCGGTGCAGCTCGGCTGGTTCCCGATCGGCGGCTACGGCACCTTCGCGCATCTGGTGCTGCCGTCGATCACGCTCGGCTTCCTCGGCGCCGGCTGGTATTCGCGCATGATGCGCTCGTCGCTCATCGACGTGCTCAGGCAGGACTATATCCGCACCGCCCGCGCCAAGGGCCTGACCCGCACCAAGATCCTGTTCGGCCATGCCATCCCCAACGCCATCCTGCCCATCATCGCCATGATCGGCATCGACATCGGCCTGTTCATGTCGGGCATCGTGGTGGTGGAGAGCGTGTTCGGCTGGCCCGGCATCGGCCAGCTCGCCTGGCAGGCCATCCAGCGCATCGACATTCCGATCATCATGGGCGTCACCATGGTCTCCGCCTTCGCCATTGTGCTCGGCAACCTGCTGGCCGACCTCATCGCGCCATGGGTCGACCCGCGCATCAAGCTTCGTTGAAGTCCACCGAAAACAATAACCCTGGAGTAGGAACAGAAAAGATGAAGACACAGCTTCTCAAGGGCGTCGCGGCGCTCGCTCTCGCGCTGGCATTCGCCAGCCCCGTCATGGCCGACGACATCAAGCAGGGCGGCTCGATGACCGTCACCTACAAGGATGACGTCTCCACGCTCGACCCGGCGATCGGCTACGACTGGCAGAACTGGTCGATGATCAAGTCGCTGTTCGACGGCCTGATGGACTATGAGCCCGGCACGACAAACCTCAAGAAGGACCTCGCCGAGGACTACACCATCTCCGAGGACGGCAAGACCTTCACCTTCACGCTGCGCAAGGGCGTGAAGTTCCACAATGGCCGTGAGATGACCGCCGAGGACGTGAAGTATTCGATCGACCGCGTCGTCAACCCGAAGACGCAGAGCCCCGGCGCCGGCTTCTTCGGCTCCATTGTCGGCTTCGAGGAAGCGTCCGAGGGCAAGGCCGAGGGCCTGTCGGGCATCACGGTCGTCGACCCCTACACAATCAAGTTCGAGCTTTCGCGCCCGGACGCCACCTTCCTGCACGTGATGGCGATCAACTTCTCGCATGTCGTGCCGAAGGAAGAGGTCGAGAAGTGGGGCGCCGACTTCGGCAAGCACCCGGTCGGCACCGGCGCGTTCAAGCTCGCCGAATGGACGCTGGGCCAGAGACTCGTCTTCGAGCGCTTCCAGGACTATTGGAACAAGGGCCTGCCCAAGCTCGACCAGATCGTGTTCGAGGTCGGCCAGGAGCCGGTCGTGGCGCTGATGCGCCTGCAGAAGGGCGAGGTCGACGTTCCGGGCGACGGCATTCCGCCGGCGAAGTTCGTCGAGGTCAAGAACGACCCGGCGTTCAAGGATATGATCATCCAGGGCGGCCAGCTGCACACCGGCTACGTCACCATGAACGTCAAGATCAAGCCGTTCGACAACGTCAAGGTGCGCCAGGCCGTCAACATGGCGATCAACAAGGATCGCATCGTGCGCATCATCAACGGTCGCGCGGTTCCGGCCAACCAGCCGCTGCCGCCGTCGATGCCCGGCTACGCCAAGGACTACGCCGGCTATCCGTATGACGTCGAGAAGGCCAAGGCGCTGCTGGCCGAGGCCGGCCTGGCCGATGGTTTCGAAACCGAGCTGTTCGTCGCCAACACCGATCCGCAGCCGCGCATCGCCCAAGCGATCCAGCAGGATCTGGCGGCCATCGGCATCAAGGCCTCCATCAAGTCGCTGGCGCAGGCCAATGTCATCGCCGCCGGCGGCGAGCCGGACGGCGCGCCGATGATCTGGTCGGGCGGCATGGCCTGGATCGCCGACTTCCCCGATCCGTCCAACTTCTACGGCCCGATCCTGGGCTGCGGCGGCGCGGTGCAGGGCGGCTGGAACTGGTCGTGGTACTGCAACGAGGACCTCGACAAGAAGGCCGCCGAGGCCGACTCGATCGTCGATCCGGCCAGGAAGGAAGAGCGCGAAGCCATGTGGCGCGACATCTACCTGAAGATCATGGAAGACGCGCCGTGGGCCCCGGTGTTCAACGAAGAGCGCTTCACCATCCGCTCCTCGCGCATCGGCGGTGCCGACGAGCTGTTCGTCGACCCGGTCCACATCCCCGTCAACTACGATCAGGTCTACGCAAAAGATGTGCAGTAACTGCGACTATACCATCCACGGCAGGCAGCATCACTTCGGGTGGGATCGTTCGATCCCGCCCGTCGCGAGGGTTACGCCGGGCTCGACGCTCAAGTTCGAATGCGTCGACAGCGGCTCCGGCCACTTCAAGCCGGACAGCACCGTTGCCGACGTCTCGACGCTGGACTTCTCCAAGGTCAATCCGGTCACCGGTCCCGTCTATGTCGATGGAGCCAAGCCGGGCGACGCGCTGAAGATCACCATCCATCAGTTCGAGCCTTCGGGCTTTGGCTGGACGGCGAACATTCCGGGCTTCGGCCTGCTCGCCGACAAGTTCAAGGAACCGGCGCTGGCGCTGTGGAAGTATGACGCTGCAACGCTCGAGCCGGCGCTGTTCGGCAAGCATGCGCGCGTGCCGCTGAAGCCCTTCGCGGGCACCATCGGCGTCGCGCCTGCCGAGCACGGCCTGCATTCGGTGGTTCCGCCGCGCCGGGTGGGTGGCAATCTCGACATTCGCGATCTGGCCGCCGGCACCACGCTCTATCTGCCGGTCGAGGTGGAAGGCGCGCTGTTCTCCATCGGCGACACGCACGCCGCGCAGGGCGACGGCGAAGTCTGCGGCACGGCGATCGAAAGCGCCATGAACGTGGCGGTGACGCTCGACGTGGTGAAGGACGCCAACCTTTCCATGCCGCGCTTCACCACGCCGGGACCGGTCACGCGCCATCTCGACGCCAAGGGCTATGAGGTCACCACCGGCATCGGCCCCGACCTGATGAGCGGCGCCAAGGCCGCGGTCGCCAACATGGTCGACCTGCTCGGCAAGCAGCACGGCCTGTCGGCAGAAGACGCCTACATGCTGTGCTCGGTCTGCGGCGATCTCAGGATCAGCGAAATCGTCGACATGCCCAACTGGGTCGTGTCGTTCTATTTCCCGCGCGTCGTTTTCGAATGAAATCGTGGGACGCGGGCCGAAAGTCCCCGCGTCCCGCTCCCCTCTCGGAGCTATTCAGCAGCATGAACAAGCCACAGCAGGATACGCTGCTCAGCGTCAGGAACCTCGTGACCCAGGTGGCGACGCCGCAGGGCGCGAAGATCGTGGTCGACCGCCTGTCCTTCGATCTGGGACGCGGCGAGACGCTGTGCATTGCCGGCGAAAGCGGATCGGGCAAGTCGATGACCGCGCTGTCGCTGATGCAGCTCCTGCCCAAGCCCATGGCGCGCGTCGCCTCGGGCGAAGCCATTCTGGGCGGCCAGAACATCCTGGCTCTCTCCGAAGGCCAGATGCGCCAGGTGCGCGGCCGCCACATCGGCATGATCTTCCAGGAGCCAATGACCTCGCTGAACCCGGTGCTGACCGTCGGGCGCCAGCTCGCCGAAGCGATTGCCGCCCACAAGCCGGTTTCGCCGGCCGAGGCGCGGCGCAAGGCCAAGGACCTGCTGGACCAGGTCCAGATCTCGGATGCGGCGCGCCGGCTCGACCAGTATCCGCACGAGCTTTCGGGCGGCATGCGCCAGCGCGTGATGATCGCGATAGCGCTCGCCCAGAGCCCGCAGATCCTGATCGCCGACGAGCCGACCACGGCGCTCGACGTCACCGTGCAGTCGCAGATCCTGGCGCTTATCCGCAAGCTGCAGGCGGAAAACGGCGTTTCGGTCATCCTCATCACCCATGACATGGGCGTCGTCGCCGAAATGGCCGACAAGGTCCTGGTCATGAACCGGGGCAGAGAGGTTGAGAGCGGTCCGCTGAAGCGGATCTTCGAGACGCCCGCCGACACCTACACGAAAGACCTGCTCGCCGCCGTTCCGCGTCTCGGCGAGATGACGGGCACCACCGAGCCCAAGCGCGCCCCTGCTGAGCCGAAAGAGCCCGCTGCGGCGAAGCCCGACGCCGCAGCACCGGTCGTCGATGTGGAAAACCTCGTCGTGCGGTTCGACATCAAGGGCGGCATCCTGCAGCGCCCGGTCAAGCGCGTGCATGCGGTGGAGGGCGTGACCTTCCAGATCAAGCCGGGCGAGACGCTGTCGCTGGTCGGCGAATCCGGCTGCGGCAAGTCGACCACCGGAAAGGCGCTGCTCAACCTCATTCCCTGGCGCGGCAACATCCGCGTCGGCGGCAAGGAGACGGCCAATCTCAGCGGGCCGGAGCGCAAGCAGGTGCTGCGCGACATCCAGATGATCTTCCAGGACCCCTACGCCTCGCTCGATCCGCGCATGCGGGTGGGCGACCTGGTGGCCGAGCCGCTGGTGATCCACGGGCTGGCATCGGGTTCGGAACTCACCGACCGCGTCGAATATCTGTTCCGCCGCACCGGCCTTTCCGCCGACCAGATGAAGCGCTATCCGCACGAATTCTCCGGCGGCCAGCGGCAGCGCATCTGCATCGCGCGCGCCTTGTCGCTGTCGCCCAAGGTGATCGTGGCCGACGAAAGCGTGGCCGCGCTCGACGTCTCGATCCAGGCGCAGGTGCTGGACCTTCTGCAGGACATCCAGAACGAGACAGGCGTGTCCTATCTCTTCATCTCGCACGACATGGCGGTGGTGGAGCAGATCAGCCACCGCGTGGCGGTGATGTATATGGGCCGCTTCGTCGAATCCGGCACGCGCGCGCAGGTGTTCGAAAACCCGCAGCACCCTTATACCAAGCGGCTGATGGAAGCCGTGCCGGTGGCCGATCCGGATCGTCCGCGCAAGGCCTTCCTGCCCGCCGATGGCGAGCTGCCGAGCCCGGTGAAGGACCTGAGCTATGTGCCGCCGGTGCTGACGCGCCAGGATGTTGGCGGCGGCCATACGGTCTGGAACTGACACCGGCTTGCCGCCGGTGCACCACGTCAGGCCGCCGGTATCTCGCCGCGCAGCACCTGGACAAAATCTTCGGCGTCGATATTGCCGCCGGAGATGACGCAGACGACATTGCCCTTGGCATGTTCGCTGGTCATCGCGGCGGCAAGTGCCGCTGCGCCGGCGCCTTCGGCGACCACCTTCGCCTTGGAAAACAGCAGGCGCATCGCCTCGACCACCTGAGCCAACGTCACCACGGCCGTGCCGTCGATCAGGTCCCGCACCAGCGGCCACATCTGCGGCAGCAGGGAAGGGCCGCCGATGCTCTTGATGAAGGCCGGCGTGGTCTCGACCTCGGCGATGCGCCCCAAGGCCAGCGAGGCCGTGACCGGCGCGGCGTGCTCACCTTCCACGGCAAAGACCTTTGTTTCTGGCCGCAGCGCCTTCACCGCACTGGCAACGCCGCTGGTCATGGAGCCGCCGCCATAGGGCGTCAGCACGCAGTCGACATCCGGCAGGTCCTCGACGATCTCCATGCCGATGGTGCCGTTGCCGGCAAGCACGGCCTGATCGGTCACCGGATTGATGATGAGCTCGGCGATATCGGGGCGCTCCGCATCGGTGATGTATTGCCACCAGGCCTCGTGCGAGATGAAACGTACCTCGCCGCCGAGCTTTTGCACGCCTTCGATCTTCGTCTTCGGCGCGTCGGCATACATGTAGGCGGCCATCGGTACGCCGGCGTGGCGCGCGGCCCAGGCCATGCCATAGGCCATGTTGCCGGAGCTGATGGTGGCGACGCCGTTGCGCAGCGCCGCCGGATCACGCGTCAGCACCGCATTGAGCGCCGGCCTGATCTTGAAGGCGCCGACGGGCGAGAAGGTTTCCAGCTTGAGGAAGATCTTCCGGTCGGGCAGGCCGAGGTCGAGACGGACCAGCGGCGTGCGGGCAAGATGCGGGGCGAGGCGCTGGCGGGCGGCGCGGATTTCGTCGAGGGTCGGCCGGCGAGGGGCGGTCATGCTCTTGCGGTCGTCGGTGCGGAGGAGGGGCCGCCGGCGGCATGTTCCTCCTCGGCGTGGATGTAGACATGCAGCGTGTAGCCGATGTGCTCGGTCATCAGAGCCCTGGCGCGTTCCACGTCGCGGTCGAGCGCGGCCTCCATCAGCGCGGTATGGTGTTCCAGCGCCATGGCCTCGCGCAGGGCGGCCACGGCCTCCTCATAGCCGTTCTTGAGGCCGGCTGCGGCGCGCAGCGTCGGCGCGAGGCCGAGGAAGCGGTGGTGTCGGCGCAACTGGTCGGAAATCGTCTCGCGGAAGCGCAGCAGCCAGCGCGAGGTCGCGGCGCTCAGCAGCGCGGCGTGGAAGGCCTGGTGCTTCTCGTCCCATTCGTTGACGGCGGCGTCGGAGGGGTCGTCCACGGCGAGCTTGCAGCGCGACAGCCGGAAGTGTGCCGTCACCACGGCCTCCTCCCATTCGCTGCCGCCATTTTCGATCGACTCGATGAAAAGCGGTACTTCCACCACCTGCCGCGCGCGGGTAAGGTCTTCCAGTTCGGCCCTGGAAACGGGCGCGACGGCAAAGCCCCGGTTGCTGACGGCGGTGACGAGGCGCTCGGCTTCCAGCCGCGACAGGGCCTCGCGCAGCGGCGTCCAGCCGAGGCCGTAGGCCGCGCGCAGGTCGCCCAGCTTCAGCGGCGCGCCCGGGCTGAGACGCGTCGCCAATATGTCGCGGCGTAGCGTCCGGTAGGCGGCTTCGGTCTTGGTGGTGTGTTCGCCGTTCTGCATCGGGCTCGATCCTTGCTGGGACGATCCTTGGGCAGCAAGGGTTATATATCATGCGCCTTCTTCGCAAGAATTATATATAATGTTTGACAGGTCATTTGCTCCGGCTATGATCCCTTCCCAATCGCAGCAGGGAGCTGCGTGTCCGCGATCGTCGCGGTACGTCTCAGGACTGGGAGGAATGACATGAGCAAGGCAAAGACCGGCTGGTTGCGCGGCATCGTCGCGGCCGGCATTTTCGTGGCGGGCATGGGCTCGGCGCTGGCCGATCCGATCAAGATCGGCATCGCCAATTTCGGCGAGCATCCGCAGCTCAACGCCTCGATCGCCGGCTTCAAGCAGGCGCTGACCGACGCCGGCTACGTCGAGGGCAAGGACGTCGTCTACACCGAAAGCCACACCAATTTCGACGCCTCGCTGGTGCCGCAGATGATCGCCAAGCTGCAGGCCGACAATCCGAAGCTGATCTACACCGTCACCACGCCGGTCTCGCAGATCGCCAAGAAGGCGCTGGCCGGCTCGGGCATCCCGATCGTCTTCACCGCCGTCACCGATCCGGTCGCGGCCAAGCTGGTCCCGTCGTGGGATGCCGGCGACGAAGGCATCACCGGCTCCACCGACCTGCAGGACATCTCCGCGGTGATGGAATTCACCCACAAGCTCCTGCCCAACGCCAAGCGCTTCGGCCAGCCCTACAATCCGGGCGAGGCCAATGACGTGGCCCTGCTCGACAAGGTCAAGGAAATCGCTCCCTCCAAGGGCTTCGAGGTCGTGGCCGTCGGCGTCGACAACGTCAACGACATCCAGCAGCGCATCGCGTCCTTCGCCGGCAAGGCGGACGTGATCTATACGCCCGCCTCCAACCTGCTGCAGCCGGCGATCGCCGCCGTCGCCGCCGCCGCCCGCCAGGCCGGCATCCCGATCGTCAACTCCGACGACGACGCCGTGCGCAAGGGCATCGTGCCGGCCAGCTTCGCCGTCAATTACACGCAGGTCGGCATCAATGCCGGCAAGATCGCGGTCGAGATCCTGAAGGGCGCCGATCCGAAGACCATCGCGCCGAGCCGTCCGGCCTATGAGGACCACGCGCCGCTGATCAACAAGGCGACCCTGAAGGCCTTCGGCGCCGAGGTGCCGGCGGACCTCGAAAACTGCAACTGCTTCGTCGACTGATCTGTCGCCATCGAACAGGTGCGGCGGCGCGGTTCGCGCCGCCGCACATGCAGCAAAATCAATTAGATAGACCATGAAGTTGTCCGAAAGCCGCTTCACGCTCTTCGGCATCGTGGTCTAAGGGAGGTGTCCGTGCTGGAAATCCGGTCGGCGCAAAAAACATTCTACCGCGGTCAGGCAGACGAGAAGATCGCCCTCGACGGGCTGAACCTCAAGCTCGCCACCGGCGAATTCGGGGTCGTCATCGGCTCCAACGGTGCCGGCAAGAGCAGCATGCTGAACGCGATTTCCGGCTCGCTGAGCCTCGATTCCGGGCAGATCCTCGTCAACGGCCAGGATGTCTCGAACATGCCGGTCCACAAGAGGGCGGTGCGGCTCGCACGCGTCTTCCAGGACCCGATGAAGGGCACCGCCGCCTCGATGACGGTGGCCGAGAACATGCTGCTTGCCGATCTGCGCAGCACGAAGCGCACGCTGCGACGCGGCCTCACCCCGGCGCGCATCGCGAACTATCGCGAGCGTCTCGCCATTCTCGGGCTGGGGCTGGAAAACCGCATGGACACCCGCGTCGAGCTGCTTTCGGGCGGCCAGCGGCAGTCGCTGTCGCTCATCATGGCGGTGGGCGGCTCGCCCGACCTCCTGCTGCTCGACGAACACACCGCGGCACTCGATCCACGCACCGCCGACATCGTCATGGCCGCAACCGTGAAGGCCGTGGAGGCGCTGAAGCTCACCACGCTGATGGTGACCCACAACATGCAGCACGCGGTCGATTTCGGCCATCGCGTCATCATGCTGGATGCCGGCAAGGTGCGCCTGGAGATCGCCGGCGAGGACAAGGCGAAGACCACCGTCGCCGACCTGATCGGCCATTTCGCCGTCAAGACCGACCGTATGCTTCTGGCGAGCTGACCGATGATGGATTTCGTTCAAACCACTTTCGCGAGCTTCATCTCGCTCGTTCCGGTCACGCTCGCGCAGAGCCTGATCCTCAGCTTCGTGGTGCTGGGCATCATGATCCCGTTCCGCATGCTGAGCTTCCCCGATCTCACCAGCGAGGGCGCGTTTCCGCTCGGCGGCTGCGTGTGCGGCGTGCTGCTTGCCGCCGGCGCCTCGCCGGTGGTCGCCATCGTGGTCGCGCTGCTGGCCGGCTTCGTCGCCGGCTGCTGCACGGCCTTCATCCATCTGCGCTTCCGCATCCACACGCTTTTGGCCGGCATTCTCATGATGACGATGCTCTACAGCGTCAATCTGCGCATCATGGGCAAGTCCAACCTGTCGGTGTTCGGCGCGCCCACCGTGTTCGACTGGGTGCCCTTCGTGCAGCCGGGCTTCCCGGTCAGCAAGATCGTCGCCGCCGGTCTCATCGCGCTGGTGGTCTTCATCGTGCTCAACCTGTTCTTCAAGACTGAGCAGGGCACGGCGGTGCGCGCCGTGGGCGCCAATCCCGACATGGCAGAGGCGCAGGGCATCAATGTCTGGGCCGCGACCATCGGCGGCGTCGGCCTGGCGGGCGGCTTCTCCGCGCTGAGCGGCGCGGTGATGGTGCAGTCGCAGGGCTTCGCCGACGTCAATATGGGCCTCGGCATCCTCATCAACGGCCTTGCCGCGCTGATGATCGGCGAGGCGCTGGTGGGCAAGCAGACGGTGCTGCGCCAGCTTCTGGCGCCCTTCGTCGGCGCCATCGTCTATTACCAGCTCGTCTCGCTCTGCCTTGCCGCCGGCATGCCGCCTCCGGACCTGAAGCTCGCGACGGGCCTCTTCGTGCTCGCCATGCTGGCGTTGCCGAGCCTGCGCCGCAGCCGCGGCGCGGGGGGGCTGGCCCGCGAAACCTTCCGCGAATGACAGCCCGAGGATTGCAGACCATGACCGCTATGCCCGACCTTGCCGCGATCGAGGCGCGTGACGCCGCCGACCCGCTGCGCCACATGCGCGACCGCTTCGTGCTGCCGGAAGGCGTGATCTATCTGGACGGCAATTCGCTGGGGGCGGCGCCCAGGGAAGCCTTTGCCGAACTGGACAAGGCGGCGAGGGAGGAATGGGCGCAAGGCCTGATCCGGAGCTGGAACAAGGCCGGCTGGTTCGACCTTGCCTTGCGTCTGGGCGACAAGGTCGGCCGGCTGATCGGTGCCGCACCCGGCGAGACGGTGGTGTGCGACACCACCTCCACCAACATCTACAAGGCGCTGCAGGCCGCCCTGACGATGCGCCCGGGGCGCTCGGTGATCGTCGCGGAAGGCTCCAGCTTCCCGACCGATCTCTATATGGCCGAGGGCGTCGCCTCGACCCGGCCCGACGTGAAAATCCGCCTCGAAGGCGTCGATGCCGACAATATCGAGGACCTCATCGACGACAGCGTCGCCGTGGTTCTGGTCAACCACGTCAACTACAAGTCGGGCATATTGCGCGACATGGCGGCGCTGACCGCGAAGGCGCATGCCGCCGGCGCGCTGATCGTCTGGGACCTGTGCCACACGGCCGGCGCCTTGCCGGTGGAGCTCAACGCCGCCAATGCCGACATGGCGGTGGGCTGCACCTACAAATATCTGAACGGCGGGCCGGGCTCGCCGGCCTTCATCTATGCCGCCAGGCGTCACCATGATCGGATCCGGCAGCCGCTGTCGGGCTGGTGGGGCCATGCGCGGCCCTTCGCCTTCACGCAGGGCTACGAGGCCGGCGCCGGCATCTCGCGCTTCCTGTGCGGCACGCAGCCGGTCCTGTCGCTCCGGGCGCTGAAGGGCTCGCTCGACGTGTGGGACGAGGTCGACCTCGACGCGCTGCGCAAGAAGAGCATCGAGCTGACCGAACTGTTCATCGAGCTGGTCGAGGCGACCTGCGGCGCGTTCGGGGTGGCGCTCGAAGGCACGCGCGATGCCACGCGGCGCGGCAGCCAGGTCTCGTTCTCGCACCAGAACGCCTACGAGATCATGCAGGCGCTGATCGACCGGGGCGTGATCGGCGATTTCCGCGCGCCGAACGTCATGCGCTTCGGCTTCACGCCGCTCTATGTCGGCTATCGCGACGTGTGGGAGGCCGTGGCCACGCTGCGCGACATCCTCGCCACCGGCGCCTGGCAGGATACGCGCTTTTCGGTGCGCACCGCCGTCACCTGACGGCCTTTCGGCGGGCGCTCGCCCTGGCCGCACCTTTGGGCAGCCGGCCTCAGTCGGTTCCGGGATTGGCGTGGAGCGTGCCGCTCCGCGCCTTTTTGCCGTCTTCTTCGATGATGCGCTCGAAGCGCTCTATGTGTTGCTCAAGCTCGGTATTGTCCATGAAGGCGGTCAAGGTCGTGATGTCCTTGCCCCTGACGAGATCGTGTTGCTGCGCGGTTTTGAGGCGAGCGAGCAGCTCGACGCGTTTCATCGAAACTCCTTTCCCAGCGCTTCATCTGCAATGTTCGCCTGCAGCGATCGGCGCTGAATTCAGACCGAGCGGGCACGTTCGGGCATGGGCTGATGCGCCGGCCGGCCGCGCCGCGGGTGATTTGGGGTTCTCTCTGGAAGAGGCAACTTGCCTCTTTTGTCAACCTCGCCCTTGACCTTCCAGTTACTGGAAACTCCAGTCTGAGTTTCCCATATGAAGCGGGAAACGAGACAATGGCACGGCGACACCCGCCATGCACAGGGAGATTGATCCATGAATATCGGTGAAGCGGCCGAGCGTTCCAGCCTGCCGGCCAAGACCATCCGCTACTACGAGGAAATCGGGCTCTTGAAACCCGATCGCTCGGAGAACGGCTATCGCGACTACTCGATGAACGATGTGCACCGGCTGCGCTTCCTGCAACGCTCGCGCAGCCTCGGCTTCTCGGTCGATGAATGCCGCCAGCTTCTTTCACTTTACGGCGACACGCACCGCGAGAGCGCCGACGTCAAGGCGCTGGCGCAGGTCAAGCTTGCCGAGATCGACCGCAAGATCGCGGAGCTGCAGGGCCTGCGCGAAACGCTGCGCCATCTGGTGAAGAGCTGCCACGGCGACCACCGCCCGGATTGCCCGATCCTGGACGAGCTGGCGGGCGAGCATGTGCATTCGACCGTCGCATAAGTACCCCCCACTGAAAGGAACGTGAAATGACCCTTCGACGCAAGCTCGCAGTCGCCTCGACGGCCTTGATCCTCGGTATCGGCACCACAGGCGTTGCCGTGGCGCAGGAAAGTCACAGCGGCCACGGCATGGGCGGCACGGCCATGTCCAAGGGAGCGTCCGAACCGGCCACCAAGGGCTACATCGATGCGATGGACAAGATGCACGAAACCATGGGCGGGATCGAATATACGGGCGCTCCGGACGTCGATTTCGCGCTCGGCATGATCCCCCACCATCAGGCGGCGATCGACATGGCCAGGGTTCAGCTCGAATACGGCAAGGACCCGGAAATCCGCAAGCTGTCGCAGGACATCATCAAGGCGCAGGAAGCCGAGATCAAGCAGCTCCAGGACTGGCTGGCCGCGCATAAGGACAAGTAATCCCAGGTCGTTGACAAGGCCGGAAGACCTCTCCTCCGTCATGCTCGGGCTTGTCCCGAGCATCTTTTAGCCTGTTGATTTTCTGTAGGATTATAGATCCTCGGCACAAGGCCGAGGATGACGGCAGAGCGCGGGACGAGGTTTGTCGGCAGCCTGAAGCAAACCTGCTGCCTGCGCCGGGACGGATCGTTCCGACGCAGGCTCCATCTCTGTGTTCGCGCATGAGCTTTTGCGAAAGCCGGCTTCCACTTTCGCTGATACCGTCCTTCGGTTCGAAGCCAGGTTCTAGACGAAGGGCTTGCCGACCTTGAACTTTTTCGGGACCAGCCTTTCCAGATAGGCGACGCCCTTTTGCGAAAGCCGGTTGGCGTCGGGGTCGAGGAAATCGTCCGGCATGTGGCGCGTCTTGCCGGCCACGTCGCCCAGCGGCACGCGCTGCATGACGGTCTTTTCGCCGTCGAACTGCAAGGCCACCGAGCCGCCGCCGCGCGCCGCGAGGTCCACCGCATAGCCGCCTGCCTGGAAGGCTTCGGCGGCGTCCACCGGGCTGATCGTGGCGATGTTGCCGCGCGGCATGTAGCCCAGCGTGTCCACCCGTGCGCGCTTGCCCGGCAGGCCGTCGCGCAACGCCTGCTCGAAGGCCATGCCGAGATCGCCGCCCGAGAGCTTCAGGTTGCCGTGGGCGTCGCGCTCCAGCCTGTCCGGCGACACGAGGCTTTCCACCAGAGGCTTTCCGTCCGCCGTCGTCACGCCTTCCGAGACGGCGACGATGCAGCGCTTGTGCCGGTCGAGGGTGGCGCGCACGTCATCGATGAAGCGCGGCACGGAAAACGCGCGTTCCGGCACATAGATCAGATGCGGGCCGCTGTCGGCGTCGAGACGCCAGGCGGCCGAGGCGGCGGTGAGGAAGCCGGCGTTGCGGCCCATGACGATGCCGACATAGACGCCGGGCAGGGCGCGGAAATCCAGATCGACGCTGAGGAACGCGCCGGCCACGAATTCGGCGGCCGAGATGTAACCCGGCGTATGGTCGTTCTCGACCAGATCGTTGTCGATGGTCTTGGGCGCATGCACGAAGGCGATTGCGCCGCCCGAGGCTTCGGCGAGGATTTCCTGCGTGCCGGACGTGTCGTTGCCGCCGATATAGATGAAGGCGTCGGTGCCTTCCTTTCGCAACCCGGCAAGCACCTGTTCGCAATAGGCCGCGTCCGGCTTGTCGCGCGTGCTGCCGAGCGCCGCGCTCGGCGTCCCGGCTATGAGGCGCAGTTCCTCCTCCGGCACCGCCGAAAGATCGACATAGTCGCCGTCGCGGATGCCGCGCACGCCGAAGCGCGCGCCCAGCACGCGCGCGCCCCTGTGCCGCCTGCGGATTTCCAGCACCGCGCCAACCAGCGTCTGGTTGATGACGGCCGTGGGCCCACCGCCCTGCGCAATCACGAATGTTCCGGCCATGGCTGAAATTCCCTCCGCTTTCCGTTGCCGCATTTATGCTTGCCAGCCATCCGCGTGCAATATGGTGCGGCGTTCCCGATCGGCCATGCACAGGCGGCTGAGCCATGCGATCTTTTGTTCTGGCTGTAGCTGCCCGCGTTGCCGCGAGGCGGATTTTGCGGATAGATGGCATGATAAATAGTCTCGAGTGAGGAACCAGATGACCAACAACGCTTCCCTCCAGTCGCGCCGCGTCGCGGCCATCCCGCGCGGCGTGTCCACCGCAAATCCGGTTTTCGCCAGGCGCGCGGAAGGCTCGGAGCTGTGGGATGCCGACGACAAGCGCTACATCGATTTCGGCGGCGGCATTGCCGTGCTCAACACCGGCCATCGCCACCCGAAGGTCATCGCCGCCGTGCGCGAGCAGCTCGAGGCCTACACCCACACCGCTTTCCAGATCGTGCCCTACGAGCCCTATGTGGCGCTGTGCGAGCGGCTGAACGAGATCGCGCCGTTCAAGGGGCCGGCCAAGTCGATCCTGTTCTCCACCGGCGCGGAAGCCGTCGAGAACGCCGTCAAGATCGCCCGCGCCGCCACCGGCCGCACCAATGTCATCGCCTTCACCGGCGCCTTCCACGGCCGCACGCTGATGACCAGCGCGCTCACCGGCAAGGTTGCGCCCTACAAGAAGAAGTTCGGCCCGATGCCCGCCGGCGTGTGGCACGCGCCGTTCCCGATGCCGCAGGACGGCGTGACGGTGGCCGACACGCTGAAGGCCATCGAATATCTGTTCCGCGCCGATGTCGATCCGGTCAATGTCGCCGCCTTCATCATCGAGCCCGTGCAGGGCGAGGGCGGCTTCAATCCGGCCCCGGTCGAGCTGCTCGAGGCGCTGCGCAAGCTGTGCGACCAGCACGGCATCCTGCTGATCGCCGACGAGGTGCAGACCGGCTTTGCCCGCACCGGCAAGATGTTCGGCATCGAGAACAGCGGCGTCGAGCCCGACCTCATCACCATCGCCAAGTCGCTCGCCGGCGGCTTCCCGCTCTCGGGCGTCGTCGGCCGCGCCGAGATCATGGATGCGCCGGAGCCGGGCGGCCTGGGCGGCACCTATGCCGGCAATCCGCTCGCCTGCGTGGCTGCGCTGGCGGTTCTGGACGTCATCCGGGAAGAGAAGCTGATCGAGCGCGCCAACGCGCTCGGCGACCGCATCAAGGGCGAGCTGACGCGCTTTGCCCAGCGCAACGACACGGTGGCTATGGCGGCCATTCGCGGCCCCGGCGCCATGATCGCATTCGATATCGTGAAGAGCCGCGGCGGCCAGGAGCCGGATGCCGAGGCCACCAAGCGGGTTCTGGCGGCAGCGCTCGCCGAGGGGCTGGTGCTGCTCTCCTGCGGCGTCTACGGCAACACCGTGCGCCTGCTGATGCCGCTCACCATCTCCGATGCGCTGCTGGACGAGGGCATGGCCAAGCTGGAAAAGGCGCTGGTCGCGGCCAACGCCTGAGGCACGCCGCATCCTCGAAAACAAAGCGCCCGGTCGAGCTTCGGCCGGGCGCTTTTCTTTTGGCGGTTCGCGTGCCGGCTTTCCGGCCTACACCACGACGATCGGCGTGCCGGGCGGCACGCGATTGTAGAGGTCGATGACGTCCTGATTGATCATGCGCACGCAGCCCGACGAAACCGCCGTGCCGATCGACCACCATTCGGGCGAGCCATGCACGCGAAACAGCGTGTCGCGGCCATCCTTGAAGATATAGAGCGCGCGCGCCCCGAGCGGATTGGTGAGGCCGCCGGGCTGGCCGCCGCGATATTTTTCCAGCTCGGGCTTGCGCGCGATCATCTCGGACGGCGGCGTCCAGGTCGGCCATTCCTTCTTGTACTGGATGTTGGCGCGGCCCGACCAGACGAAGCCTTCCTTGCCGATGCCGACGCCGTAGCGGAGGGCATCGCCGCCCGGCTGGACCAGATAGAGGAACCGCTCCTGCAGGTGCACGACGATGGTGCCCGGCCGCTCGCCGGTCGGGTCGACGACGATCTGGCGGCGGAATTTCGGATTGATCTTGGCGAACGGAACTTCCGGCAGCGTGTTGCCGCTGTCGGTGAAGGAGGCATACATCAGCTCCGGGCTCGTCACCGTCTTGTCGACGCTGATGCGCGGGCGGATGGAGCCGGTGGTGAAGTCGTCCACCTGGGCGGAGGCGAGGTCCATCGTCGGCGAGCAGCCGGCGGTGCCGAGCAGGGCCGAGCCGAGGCCGACCAGCGCGGCGCGGCGCGAAATCAGGGTGGGTTGTTGCATCTCGCCGATGTCGGCGTCGATCGGTGCGGGGTTTTGCGACACGGGGCACGATTCCACGGTTGAACAGAAACGCTTCGGCAATCGCGAAACCCTGCGATGAAGCCGTTCGCATTTTCCGCAATCATGGTTGACAAAGCGTGAACCGCCGAAAGCGATTTGCTTGCAATGACTTGTTCACCATCGGCCTCTGGATGGCCTGTGGACGACCGGATTTCGGCCACGCGCCGACGCAACAAGACCCCGCTTGCGTCACAATCTCGACCAGCCCGCTTCCTACCTCCTGACGCGCGCTATTCGAGAGGGATTCATGGGCAAGACATTCAAGACGGACCTGGCATTGTTTTCAGCGGCCTTCATCGCCGCTGTGCTGGTGCTTTGCGCGAACATGGATCTCCCGGCGCTGGCCGCGAAGCTGCTGAGGGCCCTGCCATGACGCGCTCCAAACACGCCCTCATGGCGCAGGAAACTTCGCCCTTTACTTCGCCGCGCTGGCAGGGATTTATCCTCTCCTTCGAGGAGAGGAGACATCCATGCCGCTTGAAACCTGGGCAGCTTTCGCAGCCGCATCGGCGGTTCTGCTGATCATCCCCGGTCCCACCATCCTTCTGGTGGTCTCCTACGCGCTCGGGCAGGGCTGGCGCACCGCCCTGCCGATGGCCATCGGGGTCGCGCTCGGCGACTTCACCGCCATGACGCTGTCGATGCTCGGCATCGGCGCGCTGCTGGCGGCCTCGGCCACCGTCTTCACCATCCTGAAATGGATCGGCGCCGCCTATCTCGTCTATCTCGGCATAAAGCTCTTCCGCGCCGGCGGCGCGCTGCAGGCCGAGCCGCGCAGGACGGCCGCGTCGCCGCTCAGGATGATGGCGCATGCCTGGCTGGTCACGGCGCTCAACCCCAAGAGCATCACCTTCTTCGTCGCCTTCCTGCCGCAGTTCATCGACCGCCACGCTGATTTCCGGACGCAGATGGCGATCTTCGAGGCGACCTTCCTCACGCTCGCCTTCATCAATGCCTTCGGCTACGCGCTGGTGGCTTCGCGGGCACGCGAGCTGGTGCGCAATCCGCGCGCCATCGGCATCTTCAACAAGGCCGGCGGCACGCTTCTGGTCGGTGCCGGCATCGCCACCGTCGCGGTTCGTTCCGGAAGCTGATTTTCTGACCGGCGTGGTTGGCCACGCGGGTTCCCCGGCTATTTTTTACGAGTTCCGAAAAAATACGTTTCCAGCGCCGACTTATTTGTTATGAAGCGATGGCGGGAGGGATTTTGCCATGTTCGCGCGGCCGGATTGCCAGGTTCGGCGCCGCATTTGCCGCAAGATACCCAATCGGAGGGACGGGAATGTATCTGGGAATCGATCTGGGCACCTCCGGCGTGAAAGCGCTGCTGATGGACGACGCGCAGCGCATCGTCGCCTCGGCCAACAGTTCGCTCGACGTGTCGCGCCCGCATCTGGGCTGGTCCGAACAGGCGCCGGCCGACTGGATCCGCGCCACCGGGGAAGCCGTCGGCGCGCTGAAGGCCAGCCATCCGAGGGAGGTGGCGGCGGTGAAGGGCATCGGCCTTTCCGGCCAGATGCACGGCGCGACGCTGCTGGACGCGGAAGACAAGGTGCTGCGCCCCTGCATCCTCTGGAACGACACGCGCAGCCATGCCGAAGCCGCCGCGCTCGATGCCGATCCGCGCTTTCGCAGCATCACCGGCAACATCGTGTTTCCGGGCTTCACCGCGCCGAAGCTGGCCTGGGTGAGGAACAACGAGCCGGACGTTTTCGCCAAGGTGGCCAAGGTGTTGTTGCCGAAGGATTTTCTGCGGCTCTGGCTGGCGGGCGAGCACATTTCCGAAATGTCGGACGCGGCCGGAACGGCCTGGCTCGATGTCGCCGGGCGGCGCTGGTCGGCGGACCTGCTGGCCGCGACCGATCTGGACGAGGGGCAGATGCCGCGCCTCGTCGAAGGCTCCGGGCAGGCGGGCATGCTGCGTGACGAACTGGCCGCCAGATGGGGCATGGGCGCTGGCGTGGTGATTGCCGGCGGCGCCGGCGACAACGCGGCCTCCGCCTGCGGCATGGGCACGGTGAAACCCGGAGAGGCATTCGCCTCGCTCGGCACGTCGGGCGTGCTGTTTGCCGCCAACGGCGCCTATCTGCCCAATCCGGAAAGCGCGGTGCACACCTTCTGCCACGCGCTGCCGAATGCCTGGCACCAGATGGGCGTGATCCTTGCCGCGACCGACTCGCTGAACTGGCTGGCCGGCATCACCGGCCGCAGCGCTGGCGAGCTGACCGGCGAACTTGGGGACGCCTTGCGGGCACCCTCGGGCGTCACCTTCCTGCCTTACATTTCGGGCGAGCGCACGCCGCACAACGACGCGGCAATCCGCGGCGTGTTCAGCGGGCTCGACCGCGAGTCCGACCGTGCCGCGCTGACGCAGGCGGTGCTGGAGGGCGTGGCCTTCGCCTTCCGCGACAGCCTCGAGGCGCTGGCTTCGGCCGGCACGAAACTGACGCGGGTGACGGCGATCGGCGGCGGCTCGCGCTCCCGCTACTGGCTGAAGGCGATCGCAACCGCGCTCGGGCTGCCGGTCGACCTGCCGGCAGACGGCGATTTCGGCGCGGCCTTCGGCGCTGCCCGGCTCGGGCTGATCGCGGCGGAAGGCGCCGATCCGTTTGCCGTCTGCACCGCGCCGGCAACGGCCGAAACCATCGAGCCCGACACGGCGCTGGCGGGCGCCTATGCGGACGCCCATGCGCGTTACCGCGCGCTCTATCCGGCGATCAGGAGCACGATGTGATGGCGCGCGCCGCGCAAGGGACCTTGCAGGAAAAGGCCGGGGCAGGCTTGCACCGGCAGGACCGGTCTCGGCATGCCGCCCCGGTCCTGCTGCGCAAGGCTTCGTCTTGGAGCTTCCTCACAAGGGAGACGGCAATTGGATATGACGCGCCCAACCCCCACTCCGGTTTGCTGCGCAAACCACCTCTCCCCCTCAAAAGGGGAGAGGAAGGGAGCCGGGCTCGCGGACGGCATTTCCTCTCCCCTGCCGCAGGGAGAATGAGGCCGTCGCGCCTATTGTGCGGGCACCTTGTCGAGGAAGCCGGTGACGCGCTTCAGGCGCCCGCCTTCGATGACGCCGAAATCGGTGCCTTCGATGACGGCTTCGCTGCCGTCCGGGCCGAGGCCCCAGGAAAAGCGGATGTGGTCGCCGAAGCCGTCGGGCTTGCCCTTCAGGCTGAAGCGGAAGCCGGGGAACTGCTTGTGCACGCCTTCGATCAGCGCGCCGATGCCGTCATGCCCGTCACCCTGCATGATCGGATCGTGGTAGCGGATGTCGGCCGCGAAGGCTGCCTCCACCCGTTCATGCCGGCGGGCCGGCTCGGCCTCGTTCCAGGCGGCGATGTAGTTTTTCGCGATCGTCTCAAGGTCGGTCATGGCGTGTCTCCATCGGGTTTCGTCTTTGACGGTCCATCTGTGAGCCAGTCCGCGTCTCAAACCAACTACCTGCCAGGTAGTGATCTGGCGGCTATCCATCCGCGCGACCGAAGGGCGGCGCGGATTTTATCGAACGAGGGAGGAATTTTGTCATGAGCACCGGCTTTTTCGGCGACATCAAGCCCGCAAGGTATGAAGGCCCCGACAGCACCAATCCGCTGGCCTACCGCTTCTACAATCCGGACGAGATCGTGCTGGGCAAGCGCATGGAGGACCATCTGCGCTTCGCCGTCGCCTACTGGCACTCCTTCACCTGGCCGGGCGGCGATCCGTTCGGCGGCCAGACCTTCGAGCGCCCGTGGTTTCCAAAGGGGGGGAAGGCCGACACGATGGAGCAGGCCAGGCAGAAGGCCGATGTCGCCTTCGAGATGTTCTCGCTGCTCGGCGTTCCCTATTTCTGCTTCCACGATGCCGATGTGCGCCCGGAGGGCGATACCTTCGCCGAGAGCGCGGCACGGCTCGACGAGATCGCCGACTATTTCACCGGCAAGATGAGCGAGACCGGCGTCAAGCTTCTGTGGGGCACCGCAAACCTGTTCTCCAACCGCCGCTACATGGCGGGCGCGGCGACCAACCCGGACCCGGATGTCTTCGCCTACGCGGCGGCGACGGTGAAGCACTGCATCGACGTCACCAAGCGGCTCGGCGGCGAGAACTATGTGCTGTGGGGCGGCCGCGAGGGCTATGAGACGCTGCTCAACACCGATATGGGCCGCGAGCTCGACCAGATGGGCCGCTTCCTGTCGATGGTGGTCGACTACAAGCACAAGATCGGTTTCAGGGGCACGATCCTGCTCGAGCCGAAGCCGCAGGAGCCGACCAAGCATCAATACGACTACGATGTCGCCACCGTCTACGGCTTCCTGAGGAAGTATGGGCTCGAGAACGAGGTGAAGGTGAATATCGAGCAGGGCCATGCCATCCTGGCCGGCCACACCTTCGAGCACGAGCTGGCGCTGGCCAATGCGCTCGGTATCTTCGGCTCCATCGACATGAACCGCAACGACTATCAGTCGGGCTGGGACACCGACCAGTTCCCCAACAACGTGCCGGAAATGGCGCTGGCCTACTATCAGGTTCTGCTTGCCGGCGGCTTCACGACCGGCGGCACCAATTTCGACGCCAAGCTGCGGCGTCAGTCGCTTGACCCGGAAGACCTGCTGATCGCCCATATCGGCGGCATGGATTGCTGCGCGCGCGGCCTGAAGGCGGCGGCGAGGATGATCGAGGACAAGGCGCTGTCGGCCCCGCTGGAGGCGCGCTATGCCGGCTGGAACTCGGCCGAGGCGCAGGCGATGCTGTCGGGCCGGCGCTCGCTGGAGGAGATTGCCGCGCGCGTCGTCAAGGACGGGATCGAGCCGCAGCCGAAATCGGGCCGGCAGGAATATCTGGAAAACGTCGTCAACCGCTATGTTTGACGGGCAGGTGGCGCCGGCCTATAGCTGGCGCCATCTTTCGCAGGCTCTGTCGCGGCGGTTTCTGCCGCGTTTGTCGATAACGCACCGCCTGCCGACGACGAACGGAGCCCGCTCATGTCAAAATCGGAGACGACTGTAAGACCGGCCGAACCGGGCGACCTGCCCGGTGTCAAGGCAGTGCTGCGAGACACGTTCGAAACCACCTGGCGGCCGCACCTTACGCCGCAGGCCGCGCGGAATTATATCGAGACCGATCGTGGCAGCCGTTACGCCGAGGCGCATTGCGGCGAGTTCTGGGTCGCGGACGTTCACGGCGAAATCGGTGGGCTCGTCCACTGGCGCGGCGACTTCATCGAATCCCTGCATGTCTCGTCGCGCTTCCAGGGGATGGGTATCGGCAAAGCGCTGCTCGCCCTGGCGGAAAGGGAAATCCGCAAGGCCGGCTTCCCCCAGGCGCGGCTCGAAACCGACACGTTCAACGAACGCGCGATGGCCGTCTATCTCGCGCTCGGTTATGTGGAGAGAGGCCGATATCCCGACACGGAGTGGGAGAGCGGCTTCACCACGGTGCTCTACGAAAAACGGCTCGGCTGACGCCCGTCATTCGCCTCCGGGCATTTGACGCGGGAGCACGCGGGCTCCATTCTCCTGCCATGACCAGCGGCGTGCTTCTGGACCTGTCCGGGGTGCTCTATGACGGCGACAGCCCGATAAAGCAGGCTGCCGCCTCCGTCCGGCGATTGCGTGAGGCCGGGCTGCCGCTGCGCTTCATCAGCAACACCACGCGGTCGGCAAAAGGCGATATTCTCCTGCGGCTGGGCAGGCTCGGCATCGAGGTCGGTGCGGATGAGCTTTTCACGCCGGCAGAGGCCGCGCGCGATTGGCTGGCCGCTCATGACTGCTCGGCGCATCTGCTGATCCATCCTGCGCTTGAACCGGATTTTCGCGACCTGCCGGCGGGACGGGGTCTTGCGGTCGTGATCGGCGACGCGGCCGACGCCTTCGACTATTCGCGCCTGAACGCGGCATTCCGTCTGCTGAACGACGGCGCGGCGTTTCTGGCGCTGGCCGACAACCGGGTGTTCAAGGATGCCGACGGCAAGCTCAGCCTCGACGCCGGGCCGTTTGTTCGCGCGCTGGAGTTCGCCAGCGGGCGCAAGGCGACCGTGCTCGGCAAGCCGGCGCCCGGGTTCTTCCTTGCCGCGCTTGCCAGCATGGAGTGTCCGCCGGGCGAGGCGGTGATGGTGGGCGACGACGCCGAGGGCGATGTCGCCGGCGCCTTGCGGGCCGGGTTTTGCGCGGCGCTGCTGGTGCGCACGGGAAAATACCGCGAGGGCGATGAGACGCGTTTCGAGCCGCCCCCGACCGCGGTGGTCGAGGACATCGCGGCGGCTGCGGATTGGATACTGGCTCATCGCGGTTAGGCTTGCAGCCGGCGGATGGCCCGGACATTCCGTCATCCTCGCGTCCTGATCGTCGAGGCTCGAGCGTAGCGAGAGGGGCAGGATCGCGGGGAGCCATTCCTCGACGGTGAAGTGGCCCACGGCGGTTCCGGGCCAGGAGCCTTGCTTGCGTCGGACTGCCGGTCGAGAGTCCGAGGTCTGTGTCCCCGGAACCTCCGCATTTCGCTGCGCTCATGCTTCGGCCCGAGGATGACGGGGAGGGGGCTAACGTCGCCGGAGATGGGTCGGTGACATGCCGAATGTCTTGGCGAATGCGCGCGAAAAGCCGGCGGCGCTGGAAAAGCCGGTGCGCGCGGCGATGTCGGCCATGGGCACGGCCGTGTCCGCCACCAGCCGCCGCGCGGCGCTGAGGCGCAGGCGCAGGTAATAAGCACCGGGCGGCTCGCCGATCGACTTGCCGAAAATCTTCTCCAGCGCGCGGCTGGTGACGCCGGTGCGGCGGGCAATCGCCGAGATCGTCAGCGGCTGGTCGACATGCGCTTCCATCAGGCGGATCGCCTGCGCCAGCCGCGGGTCGTAGCCGTCGAGCCGGCCGAGCGAGACCAGCGGCTGGGCGTCGGTCGCCGCGCGCGCCTGGTCGTAGATGAAGACGCTGGCGACATCGAGCGCCACCGCCATGCCAAGGCGCGAGCGGATGAGATGCAGCATCAGGTCGAAGGTGGGCGAGGCGCCGCCGCTCGTGAAGATCGGCCCGTCGATGATGTAGCGGTCGGGCCGCACGTCGACGCCCGGGAAGGCGGCGGTGAAATCCTCCATGTCTTCCCAATGCGTGGTGGCGCTGCGGCCTTCCAGCAGCCCGGCGCGGCCGACGAGCCAGGTGCCGGCCTCGATGCCGCCCACCGCGCGCGCCGAGCGGGCCACGCGGCGCAAACCCGCCAGCAGGGCAGGGCTGCCCTGGGTCTTGGTGCCGAAGCCGCCGATGATGCCCAGCATGTCGGTCTTTTCCGCCGGATCGAACTTGCCGCTGACCGCCACCGGCAGGCCGGACGTGGTGACCGGCGGCTCGCCGTCCACGGAAACGAGCTTCCAGTCGAACAGCGTCTCGCCCGACACGCGGTTGGCCGCGCGCAGCGGATCGACGGCCGAGGCCACGCACATGATGGAGCAGCCGGAGAAAACCAGCATCGTCACCTTGAGCGGCGAACGGTCGGGAAGAAAGACTGAAGGCTTTTCGCTTTTCATCAATCCATGTTCGTAAAGTGCAAAGCAGCGCCGCGCAAGGGAGGCAATGATTGCCATCAATACGGCGCGGGGAGCGGGCACGGACCCGAACGGCAGTTTCGCGCCGATCGACTGGAGGAATTTATGCCGCTTTCCATGAACCGCGAGGTCTTCATCACCTGTGCCGTGACCGGCTCGGGCGGAACGCAGGACCGCAGCCCGCACGTGCCCCGCTCGCCCAAGCAGATCGCCGAATCGGCCATCGAGGCAGCCAAGGCGGGTGCGGCCATCGTCCACTGCCACGTCCGCGACCCCGAGACCGGCAAGCCGCGCCGCGACGTGCATCTCTACCGCGAGGTGACCGAGCGCATCCGCGACGCCAATGTCGACGTGGTGCTGAACCTCACCGCCGGCATGGGCGGCGACATGGTGTTCGGCTCGCCGGAGCAGCCGCTGCCGCTGAAGGAACAGGGCACCGACATGGGCGGCGCGTCCAACCGCATGGAGCATGTGCGCCAGTGCCTGCCCGAGATCTGCACGCTCGACTGCGGCACGATGAACTTCGCCGAGGCCGACTATGTCATGACCAACACGCCCGGCATGCTGCGCGCCATGGGCGGCATGATGACCGCGCTCGGCGTCAAGCCCGAGATCGAGGCCTTCGACACCGGCCATCTGTGGTTCGCCAAGGAGCTGGTGAAGGAAGGCGTGCTGAAGCCCGACGCGCTGGTGCAGCTGTGCATGGGCGTGCCGTGGGGCGCGCCGGACGACCTCAACACCTTCATGGCCATGGTCAACAACGTGCCGTCGGACTGGAACTGGTCGGCCTTCTCGCTCGGCCGCAACCAGATGGCCTATGCGGCGGCGGCGGTTCTGGCCGGCGGCAATGTCCGCGTCGGCCTGGAAGACAATCTGTGGCTCGACAAGGGCGTGCTGGCCACCAATGCGCAGCTCGTCGAGCGTGCCGTCACGATCGTCGAGAACATGGGCGCTCGCGTGATCGGGCCGGAAGAGGTGCGCAAGAAGCTGAACCTCACCAAGCGCGCGCCCGTGGCGGCGTAAGCATTCGACAGACAAGAACGTGCGAAGCAATCACCCCCACTCCGTCTCGCTGCGCTCGACACCTCTCCCCCTGCCCGGGGGAGAGGAAACGCCGGCCGCGATCCTGGCGCCCTTCCTCTCCCCCGTCGATCGGGGGAGAGGTGCTGAGCGAAGCGAGGCGGAGTGGGGGTCGACCTACAAGGAAAATCTGCAATGACCATCAGGAAAGCAGCCGCCATCGGCGGCGGTGTCATCGGCGCGGGCTGGGTCGCGCGTCTGTTGCTGAACGGCATCGACGTTGCGATCTACGATCCCGATCCGGAGGCCTCGCGCAAGGTCGACGAGGTGATGAAGGGCGCGCGCCGCGCCTACAAGCAGATGCTGCCCGGCGGCCTGCCCAAGGAAGGCAAGCTGACCTTCGCCAAGACCATCGCCGAGGCGGTCACGGGCGCCGACTTCATCCAGGAAAGCGTGCCGGAGCGGCTCGACGTCAAGCACAAGGTGCTGGCCGAGATCGACGCGCACGCCCCGGCCGACGCGCTGATCGGCTCGTCCACCTCCGGCATCAAGCCGACCGACATGCAGCCGGCGCTGAAGCATCCGGAGCGTCTGGTCGTCGGCCATCCGTTCAACCCGGTCTACCTGCTGCCGCTGGTCGAGATCGTCGGCGGCGAGAAGACCACGCCCGCCTTCATCGACAAGGCGCGTGAGCTTTACGCCTCCATCGGCATGAAGCCGGTGGTGATCCGTAAGGAGATCGAGGCCTTCGTCGGCGACCGCCTGCTGGAAGCCGCCTGGCGCGAGGCGCTGTGGCTGATCAAGGACGGCATCTGCTCGGTCGAGGAACTCGACGACATCATGCGCTACTCTTTCGGCCTGCGCTGGGCCCAGATGGGCATGTTCCAGGTCTACCGCATCGCTGGCGGCGAGGCAGGCATGCGCCACTTCATGGCCCAGTTCGGCCCCTGCCTCTCCTGGCCGTGGACCAAGCTGATGGACGTGCCGGAGTTCAACGACGAGCTGGTCGATCTCATCGCCGGCCAGTCCGACGAGCAATCGGCGCAATGGTCGATCCGCGAGCTCGAAAAGATCCGCGACGAAAACCTCGTCGCCATCATGGAAGCGCTGGGCAAGCAGAACAAGGGTAAGGGCTGGGGCGCCGGGGCGCTCTACAACGACTACACCAAGCGCCTGACCAAGCTTGCCGCCAAGAAGCCGGTTTCCAAGGCCGCAGCCAAGGCAAAGGCGGAGAAGCCGGTGAAGAAGGCGGCGAAGAAGAGGGCTGCGGCGTAAGGTTTGAGTTTCGCGGGCGTGTCGACCCCCACTCCGTCGCGCTTCGCGCGACACCATTCCGGGGCGAGCCACGGGTCTCGCCCGTCCTGCGGACCCCCCGATCGACGGGGGAGAGGAAACGCCGTCCGCGAGTTTGGCTCCTTTCCTCTCCCCTTTTGAGGGGGAGAGGTGGCGCGCGAAGCGCGACGGAGTGGGGGTTGGGCGCGGCAAATCCGATTGCCCTGCTCCCGTCGAGCGAGGGGGTAGGGCGTCCCCGAATGGTGGTTTGCAAAGCGAACCGGACTGGGGCGCAAATTCTGGGCGATCATGTCGCCGGCATGGGAGGTTAATCATGGATTTCGGGCTTACCGAAGAACAGCGCCTGATCGTCGATACGACGCGGGCCTTTGTCGAAAACGAACTCTATCCGCATGAGGCGGAAGTCGAGCGCACCGGCCACCTGCGCCGCGAGCTGATCGAGGAGATCAAGGCCAAGGCGATCGATGCCGGTCTCTACGCCGCCAACATGCCCGCCGAAGTCGGCGGCGCGGGCCTCGATACGCTGACCTGGCTGCTTTACGAAAAGGAACTCGGCCGCGCCAACTATGCGCTGCACTGGACCTGCGTGGCGCGCCCTTCCAACATACTGCTGGCCGGCACCGACGAGCAGAAGGAAAAATATCTCTATCCCTGCATTCGCGGCGAGAAGTGGGACTGCCTGGCCATGACCGAGCCGGGCGCGGGTTCCGACCTGCGCGGCATGAAGGCAAGCGCGGTGCAGGACGGCGACGATTTTGTCCTTAACGGCACCAAACATTTCATCAGCCACGCCGACATCGCCGACTTCGCCATCGTCTTCATGGCATCTGGCGAGGAAGACTCTCCGCGCGGCAAGCGCAAGAAGATCACCGCCTTCTTCGTCGACAAGGGCACGCCGGGCTTCACCGTGCGCGAAGGCTATCGCAACGTCTCGCATCGCGGCTACACCAACGCCATCCTCGAATTCGACAACTGCCGCCTGCCCAGGAGCCAGGTGCTGGGCGAGGTCCACAAGGGCTTCGAGGTCGCCAATAGCTGGCTGGGCGCGACCCGTTTGCAGGTCGCCTCGACCTGCCTCGGTCGTGCCGAGCGCGCGCTTGCCCATGCCATCGAATATGCAGCGCAACGCGAGCAGTTCGGCCAGCAGATCGGCAAGTTCCAGGGCGTGTCCTTCAAGCTCGCCGACATGGCGACGGAGCTGAAGGCGGCGGAGCTGCTGACCCGCGAAGCCGGCTGGAAATACGACCAGGGCACCGTGACCGACCAGGACATGGCCATGGCCAAGCTCAAGGCCACCGAGGTTCTGTCCTTCATCGCCGACGAGGCGATCCAGATCCATGGCGGCATGGGCCTGATGGACGACCTGCCGCTCGAGCGCATCTGGCGCGACGCCCGCGTCGAGCGCATCTGGGAAGGCACGTCGGAAATCCAGCGCCACATCATCAGCCGAGCCCTGCTGCGGGCCGTGGGGGGCTGAAAATGCGACCTTCTGCGTTTCTCACCCCCACCCCGTACCCCTCCCCACAAGGGGGAGGGGGAATCTGCGACGTCGAAGCCGCTCTCCCCCTTGTGGGGAGGGGTAAGGGTTGGGGGTCCATGGCATGAACCGTCTCGAACGCCTCCTGCGTCCCAAATCCATCGCCGTGATCGGCGGCGGCGCATTTGCGCCCAATGTCGTCAAGCAATCGCTGAAGATGGGCTTTGCCGGCGATATCTGGCCGGTACATCCCAAGCGCGACGAGGTGGAGGGCGTGAAGGCCTATGCCTCGGTCGCCGACCTGCCGGGCGCGCCCGACGCCGTCTTCATCGGCGTCAACCGTTTCGCCACCATCGACATCGTGCGCGAGCTTGCCGCGCGCGGCGCGGGTGGGGCGATCTGCTTTGCCTCCGGCTTTCTCGAAGCCGGCGCCGACGATGACGACGGCGAGCGCCTGCAGGCCGAACTCGTCGTGGCGGCGGGCTCGATGCCCGTCATCGGGCCGAATTGCTATGGCCTGATCAACTATGCCGACGGCGCGCTTCTGTGGCCCGACCAGCATGGCGGCCAGCGGCTGGAGCCCGGCACGCGCGGCGTGGCGATCATCACGCAGTCGTCCAACATCGCCTGCAACATCACCATGCAGCAGCGCGGCCTGCCCATCGCCTTCCTGATGACGGCGGGCAACCAGGCGCAGACCGGCCTTTCCGAAATGGCGCTCGGCCTGATCGAGGACGACCGCGTTTCCTGCCTTGGCCTGCACATCGAAGGTTTTGACAAGGTCGATGGCTTCGAGCGGCTGGCGGCGCGGGCGCGCGAGCTGAAGAAGCCGATCGTGGCGATGAAGGTCGGCCGCTCCGAACAGGCGCGGGCCGCGACCGTGTCGCACACCGCCTCGCTCGCCGGTTCGGACGCTGCGTCGGACGCCTTCCTCAAGCGGCTCGGCATTGCGCGGGTCAACTCCATCCCGTCCTTCCTCGAAACGCTGAAGGTTCTGCACGCCTTCGGCCCGCTGCCCGGCTACACGCTGTCCTCGATGAGCTGCTCGGGCGGCGAAGCCTCGGTGATGGCCGACAGCGCGGAAGGCCGCAAGGTGCGCTTCCCCAAGCTTAGCCAGAAACACTGGTCGCGCGTGAAGTCGACGCTCGGCTCCTTCGTGGCCGTGGCCAATCCGCTCGACTACCACACCTTCATCTGGAACAACGAGCCGGCCATGACCGACACGTTTACGGCGATGGTGTCGGGCGGGTTCGACCTCAACATGCTGGTGCTCGATTTCCCGCGCGGCGACCGCTGCTCGGACGCCGACTGGTGGCCGACGGTGCGGGCCTTTGAGGCTGCGCTGAAGGCCAACAAGGCGCGGGGTGCCATCGTCGCCTCGATGCTGGAAAACGTGACCGAGACGCATGCAGCCGAGCTGTTCAAACGCGGCATCGTGCCCTTGCAGGGCATCGTCGAGGCGATGGATGCGGCGGAGGCGGCGGCGTTCATCGGCGAGGCGTGGAACCGGGAAATGTCGCTTCCTATTGCGGCCGGTCGACCCCCACTCCGTCACGCTTTGCGTGACACCATTCCGGTGCGAGCCGCGGGTCTCGCCCGTCCTTCGGACCCCCCGCTCGACGGGGGAGAGGAAGGGCGTGGCGGTAGTGGAGGCATTTCCTCTCCCCCGTCGAACGGGGGAGAGGTGTCGAGGGCGGAGCCCGAGACGGAGTGGGGGTCGACCTCACCCGACGAGGCCGAAGCCAAGGCGCTGCTGCGTTCGGCCGGTCTTGCAGTGCCGCAAGGAGCCCGCGCGGCCAGCGTCGCGGAGGCCGTCGCGGCTGCCGAGAAGCTCGGCTTCCCCGTCGCGCTGAAGGCGCTGGGCGTTGCCCACAAGAGCGAGCTCGGCGCGGTGAAACTCAACCTCAAATCCGCCGAGGACGTGCGGGCGGCCGCAGAGGCTTTGCTGCCGCTCGGCACCGGCCTCTATGTCGAGCGCATGGTGGAGGGCGGCGTTGCCGAGCTGATCGTCGGTGTCACGCGCGATGCGCTGTTCGGCCCGGTCATGACCGTGGGCACCGGCGGCGTGCTGGTCGAGCTGCTCAAGGACAGCGCCACGCTGCTTCTGCCGGCCTCGCGCGACGAAGTCGAGGCGACGCTGAAGAGCTTGCGGCTCTATCCGCTGCTCGACGGCTATCGCGGCCGCGCCAAGGCCGATGTGCCGGCTGCGGTGGATGCGATCCTCGCCATTTCGCGCTTCGTCCAGGAACGGGCGGACACGATCGAGGAACTCGACGTCAACCCGCTGATCGTCTGCGGCGAGGGCAAGGGCGCGTGGATCGCCGACGCGCTTCTGGTGACGAATGAAGGCGAAGCGGCCGCCGCCGCTTCCCGCGAGAAGAAGGTTGCGGTTGCGGCCGAAGGCTGAGCCGCCTGGGAGGTTTCCGAAATGTCCGATGTTGTAAAGACCCGGCGCGAAGGCGCCATTCTCGAAGTCACGCTCGACAGGCCCAAGGCCAATGCGATCGACCTTGCCACCTCGCGCCGGATGGGGCTGACTTTCCAGGCCTTCCGCGACGACCCCGAGCTGCGCGTTTGCATCGTGAAGACGGCCGGCGAAAAGTTCTTCTCCGCCGGCTGGGACCTCAAGGCCGCCGCCAATGGCGATGCGGTCGACGGCGATTACGGTGTGGGCGGCTTTGGCGGCTTGCAGGAACTGCGCGACATGAACAAGCCTGTCATCGCCTGCGTCAACGGCATGGCGGTGGGCGGCGGGTTCGAGCTCGCGCTGTCCTGCGATCTCATCTACGCCTCCGAGCATTCCTCCTTCGCGCTGCCGGAAATCCGCGCCGGCACGCTGGCCGATGCGGCGACGATCAAGCTGCCAAAGCGCATCCCCTACCACATCGCCATGGACCTCTTGCTCACCGGCCGCTGGATGGACGTGGCCGAGGCGCATCGCTGGGGCCTCGTCAACGAGGTGCTGCCGGCGGACAGGCTCGAGGATCGTGTCTGGGAGATCGCCCGCCTGCTCGCCGGCGGGCCGCCGCTGGTCTTCGCCTCCATCAAGGAAGTGGCCCGCAGGGCCGAGGCGATGGAGTTCCAGGACGCCATGAACTGGATCACCAAGCGCAAGTTCCGCACCGTTGACGAGCTCTATGCCTCCGAGGACAACATGGAGGGTTTTCGCGCTTTCGCCGAAAAGCGCGACCCGGTGTGGAAGGGCAAATAGGCATGGCAGTGCAGGAGGACGACCGATGACCGACTACAGCAAGCTGATCGATGCCGAGACCTGGGCCTTCATAGACCGCACCAACAGCTTCTATCCGCCGGACGCGGTCGACCACAGCGTGGAGGAACAGCGGCGCACCTATGACCGGATGTGCCGCGAGTTCCACGCCGGCTATCCGGCCAGCGTGACGGCGACGGATTCCGCCGTCGAGACGCCGACGCACAGGATCCCGGTGCGCATCTATCGCAATGCCGAGCCGAACGACGCGGCGGTGGTGCTCTATTTCCACGGCGGCGGTTTTATCCTGGGCGGCCTCGACAGCCATGACGACGTCTGCGCCGAAATCTGCGAGCGCACCGGCTATGAGGTGGTGTCGGTCGACTACCGGCTGGTGCCGGAGCACACGCATCCCGCCGCCTATGACGACTGCCGCGCGGCCTTCGAATGGGCGGCCAAGACCTATGCGCAGCCCATCGTTCTGTGCGGCGACTCGGCCGGCGGCAATCTGGCGGCGGCCGTGGCACATACCACGCGCGGTCACAGCCGGGCGGCGATCGGCCAGGTGCTGATCTATCCGGGCCTCGGCGGCAAGCTGGGCCAAGGCTCCTATGTCACCCATTCCGACGCGCCGCTGCTCAGTGTTCGCGACATGGATTACTATCGCGACATGCGTGCGGGCGGCCGCGACATTTCGAAGGACGCCACCTTCGCGCCGTTCAACGATACGGACTATTCCGGCCTGCCGCCCACGGCCGTCATCACCGCCGAATGCGACCCGCTGTCGGACGACGGCCGCGACTACCGCGACCGCATCCAGGCCGCCGGCGGCAAGGCCTGGTGGTTTGACGAGCCGGGACTGGTGCACGGCCATCTGCGCGCCCGCCATTCGGTCGGCCGCGCGCGGGAAAGCTTTACGCGCATCGTGGAAGCGGTGCGCGCGCTCGGGAAGGGCGAGTGGCCGTATTGAGGACCGTGCGGCCTATCCCAGAAACGGCTTGGCCTTCATCGAGCCGGGAACCTCTACTCCGAGCCGGCTAAGTACCGTCGGTGCAAGCTGCAACTGGTCGAGCAAGGCTTCGTTCTCCGGCCCTTCGCCCCGGCCGAAATAGTACAGCGCGAAATCCTGCTGGTCGTGCTCGCGGCCGCCGTGGTGGCCGCGGTCGGTCTGGCCGTGGTCGGCGGTGACCATAACTTCGTAGCCGGCTTCCAGCCATTTCGGCAGGAAGGCCGCCAGCATGCCGTCCATGGCGTAGCAGGCGTGATCCATCTCGATGCAGTCGTGGCCGTAGCGGTGGCCCATGGAATCGAGCGTGCAGGTGTGCAGGATGCCGTAGTCGATGCCGTGGCGCTTGGTCAGCATGGTCAGCGTGGCGAAGAGGTCGACATCGCTCGGCGTCATCTGGTTCTTGTGGTTGTAGCCGGTCATGGTGTGGAAGCGGCCGTGGGTGATCGGCCCGCCGGGCTCGTCATATTCCATGTCTTCGACGAGGTCGAAGGGGTAGCGGTTGAAGAATTCCGACCAGTAGGAATGCGTCACCGCGCCGGTCTTGCCGCCGGCCCTGGATATTTCGGAAAACAGGTCCGGCTGTTCGACGCGAAAACGGTTCTCGTTGGAGAGAATGCCGTGCACCTGCGGCGACACGCCGGTGTGGATGGAGGCATAGCAGCAGGCCGAGGTGGAGGGCAGCACCGAGCGCATCTTCCACACGCGCGCGTCGCCCGACTGCACCCAGCCTTCGAGATTGCCGAACAGCCGGCGCCAGTTGCGATAGGGCACGCCGTCGAGAATGATGAGCAACAGTCTGTTCTTCAGCGCCATGGGCCACTCCAACTTGAAAGAAAACCCGAGAACCAGGTTCGATTCTCGGGAAGGATGATACGTGGATTCAAGCTGTCAGGTAGTCCGCCCCGCGTCATAAATCGACGCGCGTCGAAGTGCGGCTCAGTTCCCCGCGCTTTCCATGCGGCGGCCGGCGATGGCCTTTTCCAGCCAGCCCACTTCCATCTCCGGAACGGAGGAAAGCAGCAGGTCGGTATAGGCGTCGAAGGGCGGGGTCAGAACCTGGCTCTTGGGCCCATAGCGCACGATTTCGCCGCGATACATCACCGCGATGGAGTCGGCGATGGCCTTCACCGTGGCGAGATCGTGGGTGATGAAGAGGTAGGCGACCTGCTCTTCCTTCTGGAGGTCCAGCAGCAGTTCGAGGATGCCGTGCGCCACCAGCGGGTCGAGGGCCGAGGTGACCTCGTCGCAGATGATGAGGCTCGGTTTCGCCGCCAGCGCGCGGGCGATGCAGACGCGCTGCTTCTGGCCGCCCGACAGCTCGGCCGGGTAGCGGTCGACAAAGCCCTTGCCCATCTCGATCTTGTCGAGCAGCTCGGCCACGCGCCTGTCGCGCTCGCGCCCGCGCAGTCCGAAATAGAACTCCAGCGGCCGGCCGATGATGGTGCCCACGGTCTGGCGCGGGTTCATCGCCACGTCGGCCATCTGGTAGATCATCTGCAACTGGCGCAGGTCTTCCTTGCTGCGGTCGGCAAGCCGTCCGGGCAGGGTGCGCCCGCCGAAGGTGATGCTGCCCTCCAGTGGCGGCAACAGGCCGGTGATGGCGCGGCCGAGCGTGGATTTGCCCGAGCCGGATTCGCCGACCACGGCCAGCGTCTGGCCGGCGGGAATGTCGACCGAAACGTTCTTCAGCACCTTTATCAGGCCGCCGCCATAGGCGGCCGTGACGTTCCTGACCGACAGGGCGGGCGCCTTGCCGGGCGCATGCTCCTCATGCTCGATGCGGTGAACCGAGACGAGCTGGCTGGTGTATTCCTGCGCGGGCTGGGTGATGATCTGGCGCGTGGAGCCCCATTCGACCAGCTTGCCGTGCCGCAGCACGGCGATGTCGTCGGCAACCTGGGCCACCACGGCAAGATCGTGGGTGATGTAGAGCGCGGCGACGCCGGTGTCGCGGATCGCTTCCTTGATCGCCGCCAGAACGTCGATCTGGGTGGTGACGTCGAGCGCGGTGGTCGGCTCGTCGAAGACGATCAGGTCGGGTTCCGAGCAGAGCGCCATGGCGGTCATGACGCGCTGCAACTGGCCGCCGGAGACCTGGTGCGGAAAGCGGTTGCCGATGTTTTCCGGGTCCGGCAGGCTGAGCTTGCGGAACAGGTTCACCGCGCGCTTCTCGGCTTCGGCGCGATTTGACACGCCGTGCTTGAGCGAGGCTTCCACCACCTGCTTCATCAGCCGGTGCGCGGGGTTGAAGGCGGCGGCCGCCGACTGCGCGACATAGCACACCTCGCGACCGCGCAAGGCCCGCAGCCCGCCCTTGCCGAGCTTCATGATATCGCGGCCATTGAGCACGACCTCGCCGCCGGTGATGCGCACGCCGCCGCGGCCATAGCCCATCGAGGACAGGCCGATGGTGGACTTGCCGGCGCCGGACTCGCCGATGAGGCCGAGCACCTTGCCGGGCTCCAGCGACAGCGAAACATCGTCGACGATGACGATGTCGCGCGGCGCTTCGCCCGGCGGATAGACGGTCGCCTCGATCCTGAGGTTGCGGATGTCGAGCAGTTTGGTCGAAATGCCGGTACCTGGCGATGCGAGCTTATCCATTGCCGCGGCCTCCCTTCAGGTCGGTGGTGCGGTTGAGAATCCAGTCGGCCACGAGGTTGACCGAGATGGCCAGCACCGCGATGCCGGCGGCGGGGATGAGTGCCGCGGGAATGCCGAACACGATGCCTTCCTTGTTTTCCTTGACCATGCCGCCCCAATCGGCGTCCGGCGGCTGCACGCCGAGGCCGAGGAAGGAGAGCGCGGACAGGAACAGCACGGCGAAGATGAAGCGAAGCCCGAGCTCGGCCACCAGCGGCGACAGCGCATTGGGCAGGATTTCGCGGAAAATGATCCAGACGCGGCCTTCGCCGCGCAGCTTGGCGGCTTCCACATAGTCCATGACGTTGATGTCGACGGCGACGGCGCGGGCAAGGCGATAGACGCGGGTGGAATCGAGGATGCCCATGACCAGAATGAGCGTGATGATGCTGCCCGGCAGCACCGAAAGCACCACCAGCGCGAAGATGAGCGTGGGGATCGACATCAGCAGGTCGACGCCGCGCGACAGCGTCTGGTCGAACCAGCCGCCGATCACGGCGGCGGTGAAGCCGAGCACCGAGCCCATGGTGAAGGAGAGCGCCGTGGCGAGCGCGGCGATCAGGATCGTGGTGCGCGCGCCGAAGATCATGCGCGAGAGCAGGTCGCGGCCGAGATTGTCGGTGCCGAGCAGGTGCGCGCCCGACATCGGCTCCCACACGTCGCCGACGATCTGCGCGTTGGGGAAGGGGGCCACCCAGGGCGCGAAGACGGCGGCGAAGATGAACAGGCCGGTGACCAGGAGGCCGAGCCAGGCGCTGATCGGTATGTTTTTCAAGGTCAGCATGAACCCGTTCCCCCTTACTTCGGATGCCTGAGGCGCGGATTGGACACGATGGCCGTGATGTCGGCAATGATGTTGAGGCAGATATACACGGCGGCGAAGATCAGGCCGCAGGCCTGCACCACCGGCACGTCGCGCTTGGCGACATGGTCGACCAGATACTGCCCCATGCCGGGATAGACGAAGATGACCTCCACCACGACGACGCCGACGACGAGATAGGCGAGGTTCAGCATCACCACGTTGACGATGGGCGCGATCGCGTTGGGGAAGGCGTGGCGGCGGATGATCTCGAAGGGCGTCAGCCCCTTGAGCTCGGCCGTCTCGATATAGGCCGACTGCATGACGTTGAGGATGGCGGCGCGTGTCATGCGCATCATGTGCGCCAGCACCACCAGGGTCAGCGTCGCGGCCGGCAGCGCGATCGCCTTCATGCGGTCGAGGAACGACATGCCGTCATAGACGGTCGACACGCTTGGGAACCACTGCAGCTCCACGGCCACGAAATAGATCAGCAGGTAGCCGATGAAGAACTCCGGCAGCGAGATCGAAGCCAGCGTGAAGCCCGAGATGAACTTGTCGACGAAGCCGTTCTTGTGGCGCACGGCGATGAGGCCGAGGATGATGGCCAGCGGCACCGAGACGACGGCCGCCCAGAAGGCCAGGAACAGCGTGTTCTTGAGCCGTCCGCCGAGCGAGGCGGCGATGTCCTGCCCGTTCGACAGGGCGGTGCCCATGTCGCCATGCAGCATGCCCCAGAACCAGCGGAAATAGCGCACATAGGCCGGGTCGTTGAGCCCGAGCTGCTCGCGCAGGTTCGCCAGCGCCTGCGGCGTCGCGGATTGGCCAAGGATGGATTGCGCCACGTCGCCCGGCAGGATCTGCGTGCCAACGAAGATCAGGACCGAGACGGCGAAGAGCAGGAGCAGGCCCAGCGCAATGCGCTGGGCGATAAGTTTCACGATGGGTAAACGCATGAAGCCGGCCTGCTTCAGCCTGCCAGCCAGCAGATTGCCAGTGCGTAGCCGCCGCACATCTCCTGCGCGGGGTTCGACACCCAGCCTTCGACGCCCTTGCCGGAGGCATCGATATACTGGTTGAAGAACGGAACGATCAGGCCGCCCTCGTCGCGCATCACCATGGCGATGTCGCGATACATCTTCTTGCGCTTGTCCTGATCGAGCTCGCCGCGCGCGGTGAGCACCATCTTGTCGAAATCAGGCCGCTTGAAGCGCGTGTCGTTCCAGTCCGCGCTCGAAATATAGGCGGTGGAGTACATCTGGTCCTGCGTCGGACGGCCGCCCCAGTAGGAGAGCGAGAAGGGCTGCTTGTTCCAGACTTCCGACCAGTAGCCGTCGCCCGGCTCGCGCTTGACCTCGATCTTGATGCCGGCCTGGGCGCAGGTCTGCTGGTAGAGCTGGGCCGCGTCCACCGCGCCGGGGAACGCCACGTCCGAGGTGCGCAGCAGGATCGAGCCCGAATGGCCGGATTTCTTGTAGTATTCGGCTGCCTTTTCAGGGTCGAACTTGCGGGGCTCGAGGTCGTCGGGGAACAGCGGATAGGCTTCGTTGACGGGGATGTCGTTGCCGACGGAACCGTAGCCGCGCAGGATCTTCTCCAGCATCTCCTCGCGGTTCATGGCGAGCTTGAGCGCCATGCGCAGGTCGTTGTTGTCGAAGGGGGCGGTGTCGCAGAACATGTTGAAGGGATAGAAGCCGCGGCCGGCAACGGCCTGGATGGTTACGCCGGGCACGCGCTTGACCAGATCAACGATCTTGGGCTCGACGCGGTTGATCATGTGGACCTGGCCGCCCTGAAGCGCCGAGGTGCGGGCGGTCGCGTCGTTGATGACGACGATTTCGACCTGGGCGGCATGGCCGATCTTGTCGCCCAGCCAATAGTTGGCGAATTTCTCGCCGCCATAGCGCACGCCCGGTTCGTTGACCGTGACCTTGTAGGGACCGGCGCTGATGCCGGCATTGGGATCGTCCTTGCCGCCGTTGGGCTGGATGACGAGATGGTAGTCCGCCATCAGATAGGGGAAGTCGGCATTCGGCTCCTTGAGCGCAATGATGACCTCGTCGCCGCTGGCCTTCATCGAATCGATGCCCGAGAGAATGCCGAGCGCGGCGGATCTGGACTTCTCGTCGCCATGCCTTTCGAGCGTCGCCACGACGTCTTCCGGCGTCACCGTCTTGCCGTTGTGGAACTCGATGCCCTTGCGGATCTTCATCGTCCATGTCTTGGCGTCGGACGACGATCCGATGGATTCGGCGATGCGGTTGTCGAGGCTGCCGTCGGGGTTCAGCTCCACCAGCAATTCACCCCAGCACTTGCCGAAGTTGAAGTTGACCTGGCTGAGATTGAGCGCCGGGTCGAGCACGTTGGACGACTCGCCGCCCTGCAGGCCGGCCTTGAGCAGCCCGCCCTTGACCGGCCCGGCCGCGTGCACGGCGTTGCTGAGCAGCGTGTTGGCGAAGGTGGCGGTGACGCCCAGCGCGGCGGCGCGGCCCAGGAAATCGCGGCGATTCAGCTTGCCCGCAGCAACGCGGCGGCTCAGATATTCCAATTCTTTGGACATATTCAGGTTCCTCACTCCGGTTAGGTGACTGTGGCCAGTCTTGTCATCTTTTTGTCAGGAGATATTGCGCGTAAGACTTGGTCCACGGCAAGGCGAATTGCGACATTACGTGGCGTAAATGAAACGCGGCCGTGGACCAAGGGCGCCGGAACTTCCGGCACCCTGCCGCGGCCGCGTCGTCGCGTCAGGCGGTGAGCCAGCACCGGGCGAGCGCAAGCCCGCCCATCAGCTCACCGGAGGGGTAGGGCACGTAGCCGCCGACCTTGTCGGACACGGCATCGACCCAGTCGTTGAACATCGGGATGATGGCGCCGCCCTCGTCGCGCACCATCAGCGCGATGTCGCGATACATGGCCTTGCGCTTGCCTTCGTCGAGCTCGGCGCGGGCGGCGGCGACGGCCTTGTCGAAATCCTCGCGCTTGAAGCGGGTCTCGTTCCAGTCCGCGCCGGAAAGATAGGCGGTGGAATACTGCTGGTCCTGCGTCGGGCGGCCGACCCAGTAGGACGCCGAGAAAGGCTTCTTGTTCCACACCTCGGCCCAGTAGCCGTCACCCGGCGCGCGCTGCACGTCGATGGTGATGCCGGCCTTGGCCGCGCTTTGCTGGAAGAGCTGGGCGGCGTCGACCGCGCCCGGAAAGGCGACGTCGGAGGTGATGAACTGGATCGGGCCGGAATGACCGGACTTCTTGTAGTGGAAGGCGGCCTTCTCGGGGTCGAACACGCGCTGCTCGATGTCGTCGGAGAACAGCGGATAGGATTTGTTGACCGGGATGTCGTTGCCCACCGAGCCATAGCCGCCGACGATCTTGTCCACCAGCTCCTGCCGGTCGACGGCGTATTTCAGCGCAAGCCGCAGGTCGTTGTTGTCGAAGGGCGCGGTGTTGCACTGCATGGCGAACACGTAATGCGCGCCGCCGGCGACGTTCTGGATGGTGATGCCGGGGATGCGCTTGACCAGCCCGACGATCTTGGGCTCCACCCGGTTCATCATGTGCACCTGGCCGCCGCGAAGTGCTGCCATGCGCGCGGTCGAATCGTTGATGACCACGATCTCGACCTGGTCGGCGAAGCCGCCATTGTCGGCATCCCAGTAGCCTTCATGGCGCGCGCCGAGCTCGCGCACGCCCGGCTCGTGCGAGGCGACCTTGTAGGGGCCCGTGCCGATGCCCGCCTGCGGGTCATCCTTGCCGCCATTGGGCTGGATGATGAGGTGGTAGTCCGACATCAGGAAGGGCAGGTCGGCATTGGCCTCCTTCAGCGTGACGACGAAGTCGTTGCCGTCGACCTTCATCCGGTCGATGCCGCGCAGCACGCCCAGCGCGCCCGACTTGGTCTCGGGGCCGGCATGGCGCTCGATGGTGGCCAGCACGTCGCCCGCGTCGAGCTCCTTGCCATTGTGGAAGGTCACGCCCTTGCGGATCTTGAAGGTCCAGGTCTTGGCGTCGGGCGTGGAACTATATTCCTCGGCCAGCCGGTGGACGATCTTGCCGTTCTCGTCGATGTCGATGAGCTTTTCGCCCCAGCAGCGCGCAAACGCGCCGGTGACCTGGTTGTTGATGGCGGCGGGGTCGAGGCCGTCGGTCGATTCGCCGCCCTGCAGGCCGGCCTTGAGCACGCCGCCCCTGACCGGGCCGGCGGCGCGCACGGCGCTGCTCAGAAGCGTATTTGCAAATGCGGCGCCGATGCCGAGTGCGGCGGCGCGTCCAAGGAAGTCACGGCGGTTGAGCTTGCCCGCGGCAACGCGGCGGCCCAGAAATTCGAGTTCAGCCGACAATCAATTCTCCTCCTGATGGTTGGCCGGACGGGTGATGCTCCTCCACCGTCCCGTCAGGGATAGTGGAGGTCCGGATGTCCTTGCGTAAGGCAGATTGCGACATACGGCGACGCAAATAAGGATGTGTCGCTTTTAGGATATCGGTCCAGCGACGTCAAATATGATCACGAGAAATTTTCTCCCTGAAATCCCGCTCGAAAACCAGTTTGTTTCCTTCATAAGCTTCAATTCTGGCTTCGAGGTAGAAATTTTTGGCGTCTGAGCGCATGGTGGAACGGGTTTCGGTTCGCAGCGAAAATTCGTTTCGCGACATGATGTCGGTCAGGTGCGTCTCGCCGCACGCCGACAGCGGATCGTCGGGATGGATGGTCCATTTCTCGCGCACGATGCTGCCGGTGACGAGGCCGTGGTCGAGGTCGCGCACCTCGCCGAAATCGTCCGTGATGGAGAGCGTGACCGTGCCGGTCTTCTCGTCGCGCTCGATGTGGCGTTCGGAATTGGACTCGCGCAGCGTCTCGATCGTCCAGGGTGCTGCGGCTTCCGGTTCCGGGAAACTGGCCTCGTCGCCCCTGGCGAGCGGCCGCACGGGCAGCGACAGCTTCGCCTCGGACAGTTCGAGCCGCACCGGCTCGGGCGAGGGCCAGATGGCCGGCCAGTAGGCGGTGGAGACGGCAACGCGCAGGCGATGGCCGGCCGGCAGGCGGTAGGCGCACTGGTCGAGCACGACGCGCGCCTCGACGATCTCGCCGGGCGTCAGCCTCTCGGGGAATTCGTGGCTGTTGCGGTGGGTAAGGTTGAGCACACCGTAGGAGATCAGCTCGGAGGCGCCGTCGGGATGCACGTCGCACAAGCGCACGGCGATGTTGGCCTGCGGCCTGTCGGAGGCGAGGCGCACCGCGACTTCCGGCGCCCCGACGATGTCGATGGCCTCCGCCTGCGCCGGCTGGTCGAAGCAGACCGAGCGGGCGTCGTCGCCGCGCTGGTCGCCGGGCAGTTCGGGGCCGCCGGTGGAGGGGAAATATTCGCCGCCGGCAAGGCCGCAATCCTGCGGCGAGGCGACGAGGGCGGGTGCGGCGGTGCTTGCCAGAAGCTCGATCTCGCGGGTTTCGATGCGGGGCGAGGGCCACGCGGCTTCCGCGATCCAGCGGCCGGGGCGTTCGTCATGCCAGCGGCTGGGGCGCACGCTGTCCATCACCCAGGCGCGGTAGGCCGGATCGTCCTCGGCGCCGTTCTCGATGCCCTTCAGCCAGCGGTCCCACCAGCGCAGCGCCACCTGCAGGAAGCCGATGGCCGGCCTGGGGACGGCGAAATGCGGGTATTTGTGGATCCACGGGCCGACGATGCCCTTCACCGGCGCGGAAATGTTGGAGACGAGGTGCGAGACGGTGTTGCGGTAGCCGTCGTGCCAGCCGCCGATGGAGAGCACGGCGGCTTGAATCGCCGAATAGTCCTCGCAGACCGAGCCGCGCTTCCAATAAGCGTCGCGGCGCTGGTGGCCGAACCACGTCCCGGCCAGGAAGGGCTGGTTTTCGAGCCGGTGCAGCCACATCTGCCGCCACTTGTCGCCGACCAGCGCCGGGTCGGGCGCATGCGCGGAATAAGAGAGCATCGTGGAGGCCCAGCCGAAATTCTCGTTGAGCAGGCAGCCGCCCTTGTAGTGGATGTCGTCGGCATAGCGGTCGGTGGTGGAGCAGAGCGTTATGATGGCCTTCAGCGCCGGCGGCTGCAGGGCTGCCACCTGCAGCGCGTTGAAGCCGCCCCAGGAAATGCCCATCATGCCGACATTGCCGTTGCACCAGGGTTGCGCCGCCGCCCACGCGATCACGTCGCAGGCGTCCTGCCATTCCTGCTCGGAATATTCGTCCTCCATCAGCCCTTCGGAATCGCCGTTGCCGCGCATGTCGACGCGGATGCAGGCATAGCCGTGGCCGGCGAGATAGGGATGGGTGAGACAATCGCGCGCCGTGGTGCCGTCGCGCTTGCGGTAGGGCAGGTGCTCGAGGATGACCGGGACTGGATTCTGCTCGGCATCCTCCGGCATCCAGACGCGCGCCGACAGCCGGCAGCCGTCGGGCATGATGAGCCCCATGTCGGGATGCTCGACCACCTTGCGCGGAAATTCGGTGACGGTTTTCATGAATGCCTCTCTTCGCGGTCACGCGCATAGAGGCATATGCGGATGCCGCAAGGCAAGGCAGGGAACGTCGCCCGCATTGCTGTTTGCGGCCGGTGCGGCGGGGAGCCTTGGCGCGGGTTGAAAAGACCTGTTAAAGGTATTATTTAGGGTGCTTGTAAAGGATCATGTCATGCCCCACACCATTCTCGCGGAAGTGACCGCAAGCGTCTCGGAGCTGAAGAAGAACCCGATGGGCACCGTCGCGGCTGGTGAAGGCTTTCCGGTGGCGATCCTGAACCGCAACGAACCTGCCTTCTATTGCGTTCCGGCCAAGGCCTTCGAGGCGATGATGGACCGGCTGGAGGATATCGAGCTCAACGCGATCGCCGATGCACGCAAGGGCGAAAAGCGCATCCGCGTGAAGCTCGATGAGCTATGAGCTCGAATTCCTCGAATCGGCACTGAAGGAGTGGAAGAAGCTCGACGCCAACACGCGCGAGCAGTTCCGCAAGAAGCTTGTGGAGCGGTGCGAGAACCCGCATGTGCCTTCTGCCAAGCCGCGCGGCGCCAGGGACCGCTACAAGATCAAGTTACGCAGTTCCGGCTACCGGCTGGTCTATGAGGTGATCGACGGCGAACTTGTCGTGCTGGTGATCGCGGTCGGCAGGTGGGACCGTTCCGCGATCTACGAGACCGCAAGCAAACGTTGAGGACTCAATTCAACGGAATGTCGTTGTCGGCCTTGCCGGATTGATACGAGCTCGACAGTTCGTCGTAGCGCTTTGCAATCTTGTCGAGGCGCGCTTCCACCTTCTCGCGCTTGGCCTCGGGCAATTCGCGCACGAGGCGGCGCAGCGAATAGCTTTTCCAGTAGGCGTTCTCGGCATTGTAGCCGCCGGGATCGAGGGTGAAGACCTCTTTCAGGATCTTCAGGTCGTGCGGGATGGCAAAGCTGTCGCGCGAATCCTCGTGGCTGAACAGATAGTAGAAATTGTCGAAGCCGGCCCAGGTGATGGCCGACAGGCACAGCGAGCAGGGCTCGTGGGTGGAGAGAAAAATGCAGTCCTTCGTGTCCGGCCGGTCGGCCCTGGGCATTTCGTAGAACCGCTTCAGGCAGTGGACCTCGCCGTGCCAGAGCGGGTTTTCCACCTCGTTGTTGGTTTCGGCCAGAACCAGCGACAGGTCGGATTTGCGCAGGATGGCCGCGCCGAACAGCTTGTTGCCATGGGCCACGCCCTCGGCCGTCTTCGGCACGATGTCGTCTTCGATGACGTCGAAGAGGCGGTTGATCAGCGCGGCATTGCTCATGGCTGAAATCCTTCCGGAAGCACGATCTCATAGGGCTCGGGGAAGAAGAATTCTTCCAGATTGACGCCGTCGCCGGCGCGGTCGACCACCAGAAAGTCCTGCGGCTCGCCGATCGGCGTCAGCACGCCGTGCCAGAGGTTGCGCGGATAGTTCACGCCCTGGCCGGGGCGGGTGATGAAGGCGTGCGGCGTGCCGGGGCCTTCCGCCGTGTCGTGGCAGACGACCACCAGGAACGGACGCGGCGAGAGCGGGACAAAAGCCTGGCTGCCAAAAGGGTGGCGCTCGACCATGGTCAGCTTCAGCGGGAAGGCATAGGGCGTTCCCTTGAAGATGTTGAGGATGACGCGGCAGTTCGGCCCCGCCGCCTCGGCGGTGGCGAGCGCGTGGTAGCGCTCGCACTTGCCGGCGTTGATCGGATAGTGATGCGCGCCCTCGGCCTCGATCACCTCGCCGAATTCGGCGAAGTTTTCGCGGGTGAGCGGCTGGGCGATGATGGTGCGATTGGTCATGCGGCGCGCGTCCTGTTTGAAAACACTGGAGTTGCTTCGCCCCTCCCTTTGGCCTGCCGGCCATCTCTTCCACAAGGGGGAGGCAATTGCATTTGAAATTACCCCCACCCCTAACCCTCCCCACGAGGGGGAGGGGAATTTTGCTGCGTCACCGCCCGGCGCCAATCCTTACCGGTTTTGGCTGGCTATGGCGGCGAAATCGTCCCCTCCCCCTTGTGGGGAGGGGTCAGGGGTGGGGGTATGAGAGCCGTCAAGCTGCCAAAACATCCATATGCGATAGCCCTCTCCCTGCGGGGAGATGGCCGGCCCTTCGACAAGGCTCAGGCCAGAGGGAGGCAACGCCGAGCGCCCGCATTTCCCTTGTCCGCTCAGAACCCGCCCAGCTTGGCGTGCCGGTTGACGTCCTTGTAGAGCAGGTAGCGGAAATCGCCGGGGCCGCCGGAGTAGCAGGCCTGCGGGCAGAAGGCGCGCAGCCACATATAGTCGCCGGCCTGCACTTCCACCCAGTCCTGGTTGAGGCGGTAGACCGCCTGGCCCTCCAGCACGTAGAGCCCGTGCTCCATCACATGCGTCTCGGGGAAAGGGATGATGCCGCCCGGCTTGAAGGTAACGACGGTGACATGCATGTCGTGACGCAGGTCGGCAGGGTCGACGAAACGGGTCGTCGCCCATTTGCCGTCCGTGTCGGGCATCGGGGTCGGGGCGATATCGTTCTCGTTGGCGAAGACCGGGTCCGGAACGTCGATGCCCTCGACATATTCATAGGCCTTGCGGATCCAGTGGAAGCGCGCGGCAGCAGAGCTGTCGTTGCGCAGGGTCCAGCCGCTGGCCGGCGGCAGGAAGGCGTAGCCGCCCGGCGTCAGGCGGTGTGCAGCGCCGTCCACGGTCACCGTGATCTCGCCTTCCACCACGAACAGCACGCCCTCGGCGTCCGCGTCAGGCTCCGGCTGGTTGCTGCCGCCGCCCGGCTGCACTTCCATCACATATTGCGAAAAAGTCTCGGCAAAGCCCGAGAGCGGGCGCGCGATGACCCAGCACCGGGTCTTGTCCCAGAACGGCAGGTAGCTGGCGACGATGTCGCTGAACTCGCGCCGCGGGATCACCGCATAGGCTTCCGTGAACACGGCGCGGTCGGTGATGAGGTCGGTCTGCGGCGGCAGACCACCGGTTGGGGCATAATAGGTGCGGCCGGCCATTTTTCGTTTCCTTAGAGCGGCAGGATGTCCCTGAGCCTCAACAGCGCGATGCGCTCAACCTGGGCGCAGGCGGTGTCGAACTCGGTTTCGCGGTCGTTGTTTATGCGCGTCTGGAAGGCGGCGAGGATCTCGTCCTTCGTGCGGCCCTTGACGGCGATGATGAAGGGGAAGCCGAATTTCTGGACGTAGGCGCTGTTCAACTCGGTGAATTTCTCGCGCTCGGCGTCGGTCAGCGCGTCGAGGCCGGCGGAAGCCTGTTCCCTGGTCGATTCCGCCGTCAGGCGCTTCGCCTGCGCCAGCTTGCCGGCAAGGTCGGGGTGGGCGGTCAGCACGCCGAGGCGCTCGGCCTCGGTGGCGGAGCGGAAAGCGCGGCAGAGCGCATTGTGCAGGCCGCCGGCGCTGTCATGGGCGGCGCCCAGCTCCAGCCGGAAGGCGCGCTCGGCGATCCACGGCGAATGCTCGAAGATGCCGCCGAATTTCTCGACGAACTCCTTTTCGCCCATGCGCGAGGGGCGAAGCGCGGCGGGCTTGTAGGGGTGATGCTCGCGCCAGTGGTTGGCGATGTCGATGCGGCGCGGCAGCCACACCTTGTCGTGGCTCTTCACATAGTCGATGAAGCGCCGCAGCGCTGCGGCGCGGCCCGGCCGGCCGATCAGGCGGCAGTGCAGGCCGATGCTCATCATGCCGCCGCGTCCGGCCTTGCCCTCGGCATAGAGCGTGTCGAAGGCGTCCTTCAGATAGGCGAAGAACTGGTCGCCCGAGTTGAAACCCTGCGCGGTGGCGAAGCGCATGTCGTTGGCGTCGAGCGTGTAGGGAATGACGAGCTGCGGCGGAATGGCGTTGCCATGGCCGTCATGGTCGAGCCAGTAGGGCAGGTCGTCGTCATAGGTGTCGGAAATCCAGGTGAAGCCGCCTTCGGCCGCGGCGATGCGCACCGAATAGACCGAGGTGCGGCCGAGATAGAGCCCGGTCGGCCGCTCACCGACAACTTCCTTGTGCAGGCGGATCGCCTCCATCAGGTCGGCGCGTTCGACTTCTTCCTCATGGTCGCGATAGTCGATCCAGCGCAGGCCGTGCGAGGCGATTTCCCAGCCGGCTTCCTGCATGGCCGCGACCTGGTCGGGCGAGCGGGCGAGCGCGGAGGCGACGCCATAGACGGTGACGGGCACATCGGCCTCGGTGAACATGCGGTGCAGCCGCCAGAAGCCGGCGCGGGCGCCGTATTCGTAGATCGACTCCATGTTCCAGTGGCGTTTGCCCGGCCAGGGCGCCGCGCCCACGACCTCGGACAGGAAGGCTTCGGAGGCCGCGTCGCCGTGCAGGATGCAGTTTTCGCCGCCTTCCTCGTAATTGACCACGAACTGCACCGCGACATGGGCGCCGCCCGGCCATTTCGGGTTCGGCGGATTGGCGCCATAGCCGCGCATATCTCTGACGTAACGCATGATGTCCTGCCCTGGTCGTTTCGACCTGTTTGCACAATATCAAAGGGGTTGAGGGATATTCCCCTCAAAAAAATTGAAAGTCTTTTTGTGGCGTTCCACTTCACGCCGTCTTATGCATGCCGTTTAATCAAGGCACAACAGAACACTCGCGTTCGTATGTACCGGAGGAAGGGAGGCCGAATGTCGACAGCTCAGGGCGGGCGCCTCACAACCCATGTTCTCGACACGGCCACGGGCCGCCCGGCTGATGGCCTGGCGCTGGCGCTCTATCGCCTGGAAGGCGACACGCGCACGCTGCTCAAGACCGTGAACACCAATCTGGATGGCCGCTGCGACGCGCCGCTGCTGGAAGGCGACGATTTCCGCGTCGGCCATTACGAGATCGTCTTCAAGGCGGGCGACTATCTGCGCGCGCGGGGGGTGAACCTGGCGGAGCCGCCATTCCTCGACGAAGTGCCGATCCGTTTCGGCATTGCCGAACACAGGCACTATCATGTGCCGCTGCTCCTCTCGCCCTACGGCTACTCGACCTATAGGGGGAGCTGATGGCGATGGCTGCCCGCAACGAGATCCGCTTCCTGCTCAACGGCCGCGACATCGCGATCCGGGACGTCGAGCCGGACCGCACGCTGCTCGACTGGCTGCGGCTCGACCGCTCGCTGCGCGGCACCAAGGAAGGCTGCGCGGAAGGCGACTGCGGCGCCTGCACGGTGCTGGTGGGCAAGCTCACTGCGGACGGCCTCGTCTATGAAAGCGTCAACGCCTGCATCCGCTTCCTCGGCTCGCTCGACGGCTGCCATGTGGTGACCATCGAGCATGTGCAGCCGGCGGGTGGCGACCTGCACCCGGTGCAGAAGGCGATGGTGGATTTCCACGGCTCGCAATGCGGCTTCTGCACGCCGGGCTTCGTGATGTCGCTCTACGGCCTCTGGATGAAGGACGCCAATCCGTCCGACGCGGCGATCGAGAAGGCGCTGCAGGGCAATCTGTGCCGCTGCACCGGCTATGAGGCGATCATGCGCGCCGCGCGCGCCATTTCGGACTATGGCAAAGTCGCGGACGACCCGCTGGCGGCGGAGCGCGCGGCGGTCATCGAAAAGCTCGGCGCGCTGCGCGACGGGTCGCGCGTCGAGGTCGGGTCGGGCAGGGCGCGGCTGATCGTGCCGGCCGATGTCGATGACCTTGCCGCCGTGCTGGAGGCCGAGCCCGAGGCCACCGTCGTCGCCGGTTCGACCGATGTCGGGCTTTGGGTGACGAAGCATATGCGCGACATCTCGCCGGTGGTCTTCATCGGCCATCTGGAAGGCCTGCGCGGCATTTCGGAAAAGGACGGCGTCATCACCATCGGCGCGGGCGTCACCTACACCGAGGCGTTCGACCTGCTCAGCCGGCGCATTCCGGCACTCGGCGACCTGATCGACCGCATCGGCGGCGAGCAGGTGCGCAACATGGGCACCATCGGCGGCAACATCGCCAACGGCTCGCCCATCGGCGACACGCCGCCGCCGCTGATCGCGCTCGGCGCCAAGCTCACCCTGCGCAAGGGTGCTGCCCGCCGCACCATTCCGCTGGAGGAGTTCTTCATCGCCTATGGCAAGCAGGATCGCCAGCCCGGCGAATTCGTGGAGGCGGTGCATGTGCCGGTGCCGGCAAAGGACAGCCATTTCGCCGTCTACAAGGTGTCCAAGCGGCGTGAAGAAGATATCACCGCCGCGCTCGGCGCGTTCCATCTGACGCTTGCCGCAGACGGCACGGTCGCAAAGGTCCGTATCGCCTATGGCGGCATGGCGGCAACGCCCAAGCGCGCCGCCGCCGTTGAGGCTGCTCTGGTCGGCCAGCCCTGGACCGAAACGACGGTGGAAGCGGCGCTGGATGCCTATGCGCAGGACTTCACCCCGCTGACGGACATGCGCGCGAGCGCGGAATATCGTATGCTGGCGGCACGCAACCTGCTGCGCCGCTTCTTCGCCGCAACGCAGGGCGACAGCGAGCCAATCGAGCCAATCCAGGTTTCGCGGCATCGGGCCGCGTGAGGAGACGGCGATGAACAGAATATCGAATGCCGCGTTCTTTCGCGCCCGCCTTTTGCTCAAGGCAATCACATATGGCGCGCCCGACCCCCACTCCGGTTTGCTCCGCAAACCACCTCTCCCCCTCGAAGGGGGAGAGGAAAGGTGCCAGGCTCACGGACGGCGTTTCCTCTCCCCCGTCGATCGGGGGAGAGGTGGCGCGCGAAGCGCGACGGAGCGGGGGTCGAAGCTTATAGGCAATATTCCTCAGCCGAAGGGGGGCGACGTAAAGCGCCCAACTTGGGGAGTTTGCTCATGAACAAACACGCTTCTCCCGACCTGAAAGGCGCCCGGATCGTCGGCGGCGTCCATACCGACCAGCGCCACGATTCCGCGCACAAGCATGTCGCCGGCAGCGCCGTCTATATCGACGACATGCCCGAGCCGGCCGGCACGCTGCATGCGGGGCTTGGCCTGTCGACCGTGGCGCATGGCATCCTCAAAACCGTCGACCTGTCGGCGGTGCGCGCCGCGCCCGGCGTGGTCGACGTGCTGACCTGTGAAGACGTGCCCGGCGAGAACGACATTTCGCCGAGCGGCATGCATGACGATCCGGTGCTGGCCGAAGGCAAGGTGCAGTTCCACGGCCAGCCGATCTTCTGCGTGATCGCCGAGACACGCGAGCAGGCCCGCCGCGCGGCGCGCCTCGCAAGGATCGAATATGAAGAGCTCGAGCCGATCGTCCACATCTGGGGCCTCGATCCGGAAAAGGACAGGCAGGTCACGACGCCGCTGACGCTCAAGCGGGGTGATGCCGCCGCCGCCATCGCGGCTTCCCCGCGCCGCGTGAAGGGCAGCATGAAACTCGGCGGGCAGGACCATTTCTATCTGGAAGGCCAGGTCGCGCTGGCGGTGCCGGGCGAGGACGACGAGATTGTCGTCTACAGTTCCACCCAGGGGCCGAGCGAGACGCAGCACATGGTCGCGCATGCGCTGGGCGTGCCAAGCAATGCGGTGACGGTGGAAGTGCGCCGCATGGGCGGCGGTTTCGGCGGCAAGGAAACCCAGGCCAACCAATGCGCGGCCATCGCGGCAATCGCCGCCAAGAAGCACAAGCGGGCGGTGAAGATCAGGCTCGACCGAGACGAGGACATGACCGCCACCGGCAAGCGGCACGACTTCGTCATCGACTACGAGGTCGGCTTCGACGACGAGGGCCGCATCCTCGGCGTCGACTACATGTTCGCGCTCAATGCCGGCTTTTCCGCCGACCTGTCCGGCCCGGTGGGCGACCGCGCGCTGTTCCACTGCGACAACGCCTATTTCTATCCGGCTGTCCACGCCAGGTCGGCGCCGCTCTACACCAACACCGTCTCGAACACCGCGTTCCGCGGCTTCGGCGGCCCGCAGGGCATGGTCGGCTGCGAGCGCGTCATCGAGGAAGTGGCCTTCGCGGTGGGCAAGGACCCGCTCGAAATCCGCAAGCTGAATTTTTATGACGCCATGGGCGTTCAGGGCGAGCGCAACGTCACGCCCTATCACCAGAAGGTCGAGGACTGCATCATCCAGCGCATCGTGGCCGAGCTGGAAGAGAGCGCCGACTATGCCGGCCGCCGCCGCGCCATTGCGGAGTTCAATGCCAAGAGCCGTTTCATCAAGCGCGGCATCGCGCTGACGCCGGTGAAGTTCGGCATCTCCTTCACCAAGACCGAGTCCAACCAGGCCGGCGCGCTGGTGCATGTCTATGCCGACGGCTCGGTGCACATGAACCACGGCGGCACCGAGATGGGACAGGGCCTGCACCTGAAGGTGGCGCAGGTGGTGGCCGAGGAATTCCAGATCGACCTCGACCGGGTGAAGATTACCGCCACGACCACCGCCAAGGTGCCGAACACCGCGCCCACGGCCGCCTCCTCGGGCGCCGACCTCAACGGCATGGCGGCGCAGAACGCGGCGCGACAGATCCGCAAGCGGCTGACCGACTTCGCCGCCGAGCGCTATCAGGTTCCGGCCGATCAGGTGGTGTTCCTGCCCAACCGGGTGCGCGTGGGCAACCAGGAGATCAGCTTCAACGATCTGGTCAAGCAGGCCTATATCGCCCGTGTCCAGCTTTCGGCGGCCGGCTTCTACAAGACGCCGAAGATCCATTGGGATCGCGCCAAGGGCAGGGGGCATGCCTTCTACTACTACGCCTATGGCGCCGCCTGCTCGGAAGTGTCGGTCGATACGCTGACCGGCGAATACATGGTCGAGCGCACCGACATATTGCACGACGTCGGCCGCTCGCTGAACCGGGCGATCGACAGGGGGCAGGTCGAGGGCGGCTTCGTGCAGGGCATGGGCTGGCTCACCACCGAGGAACTGGTGTGGGACGACAAGGGCAGGCTGCGCACACATGCGCCCTCCACCTACAAGATTCCGCTCGCCTCCGACCGGCCGAAGGTATTCAATGTAGCGCTGACGGACTGGTCCGAGGCCTATGAGCCGACCATCCATCGCTCCAAGGCGGTTGGCGAGCCGCCGCTGCCGCTCGGCATCTCGGTGCTGCATGCGCTGTCGGACGCGGTGGCGAGCGTGGCCGGCCACAAGATCTGTCCGCGGCTCGACGCGCCCGCGACGCCCGAGCGCGTGCTCATGGCAATCGAACGGATAAGGGCTGAAACGGCGAACACGTGACACGCGACATTGAGCGTCTCCGCTCTTTCCTCGATCATGCGCCGCAGGCGGCTCTTGTCGAGGTGACGGAGGCAAAAGGCTCGACGCCCCGCGAGACCGGGGCACATATGCTGGTTTCGCCGCAGGCCATCTTCGGCACGATCGGCGGCGGTCACCTCGAATTCCTGGCAATCGACAGGGCGCGGCAATTGCTGGCGGGTTCCCTGCCGGCGCGCGGTGCCGGAGAGGGCAACGTAAACGACGGCCATCCGCCGCGCCGCGGCCTTCCCCGCCAGGAGGAAGGCACGATAATCCTCGACATCCCGCTCGGTCCTGAAATCGGCCAGTGCTGCGGCGGACGCGTCGGCCTGACCATCCGGCAGGTGGACGAGGCGCTGCGCGCGAAACTGGTCGCGCAGGCCGAGGCCGACGATGCCGCCCGCCCGCGCATATATGTGTTCGGCGGCGGCCATGTCGGCCACGCGCTGGCATCGGCCTTTGCGTTGTTGCCGGTGCATGTGGTGGTGGTGGAAACCCGCGCGGACCAGTTCGAGGACATGCCGGAGACGGTCGAGACACGGCTTACCCCGGTGCCCGAGGAGATGGTGCGCGAGGCGCCCGCCGGCTCCGCCTTCGTGGTGCTGACGCATGACCATGCGCTCGATTTTCTCATCGTGGCCGAGGCGCTGAAGCGCGACGACGCGGCCTATGTCGGCATGATCGGCTCGAAGACCAAGAAGGCCACGTTCAGGAGCTGGTTCCTGAAGACGGCGGGCGGCACGGAGCAGGCCTTCGCCCGGCTCGTCTCGCCGATCGGCGGCGATGCGGTGAAGGACAAGCGCCCACCGGTGATCGCCGCACTCGCGGCGGCCGAGATCATGACGGCGCTGGTCGGCACCCGGGACTGAAAAGCGGTAAGCGCGGCGGGAGCATTTCCAGCAAAAGTGCGAAGCGGTTTTGCGTCCGGAAATGCGTAAAAACAAATAGATAGAGCGGCTCCGGCGATTCCGTAAAACCCAAAACCGCGCTCTAGCTCCCCGCCAGCGTCTCGCGGATCAGCCGCTGGCAGCGGTCGGCCATGAAGTCGAGCAGCAGGCGCACCTTGGGGTCCTGCAGGTTCTTGTGCGGATAGACGGCGGCGAGCTGGATCGGCATGGGCGGCGTGTCGGCCAGGATCACCTTCAGCCGGCCGTCGCGGATGAAGGGTTCCACCTCGAAGCGCGGCTTGTTGACGACGCCGCGCCCGGCCAGCGCCCAGCCGGTCAGCACGTCGCCATCGTCGGAATCGAACGGGCCGCGCACTTCCAGCTTGGTCGGCCCGGTCGGCATGCTGAGCGTCCAGAAGAACTCGCGCATGCCGGGGAAGCGCAGCAGCAGGCAGTCGTGCCGCTTTTCGACCAGCTCCTGCGCCGTCTTCGGCTCGCCGCGCCGCTCCAGATATTCGGGGGCGGCGACCAGCACGCGCTCGCATTCCATGATGCCGCGCATCCTCAGGCTCGAATCTTCCAGCAGCCCGAGCCGGAAGGCGACGTCTATGCCTTCCTTCATGATATCGACATTGTGGTCCGAAAGCCGCAGCCGCACCTCGATGTCGGGATATTTGTCGTGGAACTCGGGAATGCCGGAGGCGATCAGCCGGCGGCCGAGGCCGAGCGGCGCGGTGACGCGGATGGTGCCGCGCGGCTGGCCCGAAAGCGCGCTGACGGCCGCTTCCGCCTCCGTGATCGCGCCCAGGATGCGCTTGGCTCCGTCATAGAACACGCTGCCATGCTCCGTCGGCATGAGCTGACGGGTCGTGCGATTGAACAGCCGGACCCCCAGATGCTTCTCCAGTTCCTTGATGCGGTTGGAGGCAACGGCCGGCGAGATGCGCATGTCGCGCCCCGCCGCCGAGAGGTTGCCGAGCTCCACGACCCGGACGAAGACGGCGATGTTGTCGAGATAAGCCATGAATTCTGGGCATTCCGTATGCTGAAACCGCGCAAAAGAGCCTATTATTTTTTATTTTTTTTTGAAAGTCATCGTATAGCTCGGCTCTTTCGATTTGCTGGCGAGAACGTAAAGTCGACTGCCTGCTCCAGGGGAACGGAACATCGATGAACGACTATGCGGTTTTGTGGGATTGGTTGAGCTTCGGCGTGCGCTGGCTGCACGTCATCACGGCGATCGCCTGGATCGGCTCGTCCTTCTATTTCGTGGCGCTGGACCTCGGCCTGCGCCAGCGGCCCGGCCTGCCCAAGGGCGCCTTCGGCGAGGAGTGGCAGGTGCATGGCGGCGGCTTCTATCACATCCAGAAATATCTGGTGGCGCCGGAGCAGATGCCCGAGCATCTGACATGGTTCAAATGGGAATCCTACGCCACCTGGATGAGCGGCTTCGCGCTGCTGGCGATCGTCTACTATGCGGGCGCGGACCTGTTCCTCATCGACCGCAACGTGCTGGACGTCTCGGTGCCGGTCGGCATCCTGATCTCGCTGGCCTGCCTGGCCTCGGGCTGGATCGTCTATGACCTGCTCTGCCGCTGGCTGATCGGCAAGGCCGACACCGGCCTCATGATCATGCTCTACATCATCCTGGTGTTCATGGCCTGGGGGCTGACGCATCTGTTCACCGGCCGCGCCGCCTTCCTGCATCTGGGCGCCATCACCGCCACGATCATGTCGGCCAACGTCTTCATGGTCATCATTCCCAACCAGAAGATCGTGGTGGCGGACCTGATCGCCGGGCGCAAGCCCGACCCGAAATATGGCAAGATCGCCAAGCAGCGCTCCCTGCACAACAACTATCTGACGCTGCCGGTGCTGTTCCTGATGCTGTCGAACCACTATCCGCTGGCGTTCGGCACCGAGTTCAACTGGGTCATCGCCTCGCTGGTGTTCATGATGGGCGTGGTCATCCGGCACTATTTCAACACGGTTCACGCCCGCAAGGGCAACCCGACCTGGACCTGGCTGGCGGCGGCGGTCCTGTTCGTCATCATCATGTGGCTGTCGACCGTGCCGAAGGTGCTGACGGGCGAGCCCAAGGTGTCCGCGGCGGACCAGGCGCTGGTGGCGTCGGCGCATTTCCCGGCCGTGCGTGACACGGTGCTCGGCCGCTGCTCCATGTGCCATGCGGCGGAGCCGGTCTACGAGGGCATCTATCACGCGCCGAAGGGCGTGGCGCTGGACACCGATGAGGCAATCGCCGCGCATGCGCGGGAAATCTACCTGCAGGCCGGCCGCAGCCACGCCATGCCGCCCGGCAACGTCACCGACATAACGCCGCAGGAACGGCAGCTCCTGGTGACCTGGTTCGAAGGGGTGGGAGAGAAGGCGCGGCAATGACGGACACACTTCTTCGCGGACGCACTCTGAGTTTCCTGCGCTGGCCGGATTCGATCGACGACCACGGCGCCTATGCCTATGAGGAAGACGGCGGCGTGCTGATCCGCGACGGCAAGATCGTCGCCGCCGGCGCCTATGCCGATGTCGCCGCGCAAGCCGGCGCCGATGCCAGGACGACGGACCACCGGCCGCATCTCATCCTGCCGGGCTTCGTCGATGCCCATGTGCATTATCCGCAGCTTCAGGTGCTTGCGTCCTACGGCGCGGAGCTGCTTGACTGGCTGAACACCTACACCTTCCCGGAGGAGACGAAGTTCCGCGACGCGCAGTATGGCCGGCGCGTGGCGCGGCTGTTCCTCGACGAGATGGTGCGCCATGGCACCACCACGGTGGCGGCCTATTGCTCGGTGCACAGGCAGTCTGCCGAGGCCTTCTTCGAGGAAAGCCATTCGCGCGACATGCTCAACATCGCCGGCAAGGTGATGATGGACCGCAACGCGCCCGACGGCGTGCTCGACACGCCGCAGTCGGGCTATGACGATACCAGGGCGCTGATCGGCGAATGGCACGGCAAGGGCCGCCAGCACTATGCGATCACGCCGCGTTTCGCCATCACCTCCTCGCCCGAGCAGATGGAGATGGCCAGGGCGCTGGCCGGCGAGTTCCCGCATCTGCACATCCAGACGCATCTTTCGGAGAACCACGCCGAGATCGAGTTCACCCGGCAGCTCTACCCGTGGGCGAAGGACTATACCGATATCTACGAGCACTATGGCCTGATGGGCAGGAAGACGCTGCTGGGCCACTGCATCCACCTCTCCGAACGCGAGGCGGATGCGCTTTCCGACAGCGGCGCGGTGGCGGTGTTTTGTCCTACCTCCAACCTTTTCCTCGGCTCTGGCCTGTTCGACTACCAGCGCTATCGCACGCGGGCCAAGCCGTTGCGCATCGCGACGGCAACCGATGTCGGCGGCGGCACCAACTATTCCATGCTGCGCACCATGGACGAGGGCTACAAGGTGATCGCGCTGAACGGCGAGAAGCTGAACCCCTTCGCCTCCTTCTGGCAGATGACGCTCGGCAACGCGCGGGCCCTGTCGCTGGACGACCGCATCGGCACGCTGGACGCGGGCACGGACGCCGACATCGTGGTGCTGGACGCGCGCGCCACGCCGATCATGAACCTGCGCATGGAGACGGTGTCGTCGCTGGCCGAGGAGCTGTTCCTGTTGCAGACGGTGGGTGACGACCGCGCCGTGCGCGAGGTCTATGTCGCCGGCAAGCCGGCAAAGAGCACGCTGCTGCCCGACGCAAGGTGAAGCCCGATTGCCTTGCGGGGCAGGCCGGCTAAAGTTGCGCCCGTTGCGCGGGCATCCGGGATCGGATGGCGCGCATTCGCCTTGCCTGCTGTTCAGACGGAGCCCGCGCATTCATGAGCCTCGACGTTCGATCCTTCCTGACCTCCGTCTTCGAAGCCGCTGTCGCGGCGGCGGACCCCGAACTGACCATTCGCGCGCATCTGCCGGAAAAACCCCGTGGGCGCACCATCGTGGTTGGCGCGGGCAAGGGTGCCGCGCAGATGGCGGCGGCGCTCGAAAAGGTCTGGGACGGGCCGCTGGAAGGGCTGGTGGTGACGCGCTACGGCTATGGCGCGCCCTGCGATCGGCTGCGCGTGCTGGAGGCATCGCATCCGGTGCCGGATGCCGCCGGGCTGGAGGCGGCAAGGGCGCTGCTGGATCAGGTGTCCGGGCTCACGGCGGACGATCTGGTGATCGCGCTGGTCTGCGGCGGCGGCTCGGCGCTGCTGCCGGCGCCGCCCGCCGGCCTGACGCTGGCCGACGAGATCGCCGTCAACGAGGCCCTGCTTGCTTCCGGGGCGCCGATCTCGGCCATGAACGCCGTGCGCAAGCATGTCTCGACCATCAAGGGTGGCCGCCTCGCAGCCGCCGCCTACCCGGCCAGGGTGGTGTCGCTGATCGTTTCGGACATTCCCGGCGACAATCCCGCTCTCGTCGCCTCCGGGCCGACCGTTCCGGACGCCGCCACGCGCGCACAGGCATTGGAGATCGTCGCCACCTACGGCATGAAGCTGCCGGAAACGGTGATGGCGCATCTCAACTCGCCCGGGGCGGACGCGCCCGGCCCCGACGACCCGCGCTTTGCGCGCAACGAGGTACGGCTCATCGCATCGGCGGCGGTCTCGCTTGAAGCCGCCGCGGCCGAGGCGAAGCGGCTGGGCATCGAGGCGGTCATCCTGTCCGATTCCATCGAGGGCGAGGCGCGCGACGTGGGCGCGGTACATGCGGCGGTCGCGCGCGAGGTGGCCACGCGCGACCGGCCGTTCCGCAAGCCGGTGCTGATCCTGTCGGGCGGCGAGACGACGGTGACGCTGCGCGCCAGGGGCAAGGGCGGCCGCAACAGCGAATTCCTGCTGGCCTTCGCACTCGGCATCGACGGCGTGCCGGGCATCCATGCCTTGGCGGCGGATACGGACGGCATAGATGGTTCCGAGGACAATGCCGGCGCATTCGCCGACGGCACCAGCGTAGCGCGCATGCGCGCTACGGGCGTCGACGCCAAGGCCATGCTGGCCGGCAACAATGCCTGGACGGCGTTCCATTCCGTGGGCGATCTCTTCGTGCCGGGGCCAACGGGTACGAATGTGAATGATCTGAGGGCGATCTTGGTGCGGTAAGGCGCAGGTTTGGATAAGTCTGACCCGGTGTTGTACCCCCACCCCTAACCCCTCCCCACAAGGGGGAGGGGAACCTTGTTACACGGCCGCCCGGCACCAATCTTCGCCGTTTTGCATGGCAAAAGCGGTAAAATAATCCCCCGCCCCCTTGTGGGGAGGGGTTAGGGGTGGGGTTATTTCGAATGGAATTCCCTGCCCGGCGGGAGAGAATGCCCAAGTAGCGGCCAGGTGAGGGGGTACGTTCATCCCATCAGCCGGCCCACCTTCTGCATGTCGGCCAGAAACCGCCTGCGCTCGGCCTGCTTGTCGATCTCTTCGGGAATGCGAAGAATGAAGGACGGGTGGATGGTCACGAAGACGCGCAGGCCGTCGTCACGCTCAACCACGCTGCCGCGCAGCTTCGTCACGGGAACGGCCTTTCCGAGCAGAGCCTGCGCGGCCGTCGCGCCCAGCGCCACCACAAGCTTCGGCCGGGTCAGCGATAATTCCGCATTGAGCCACCAGCGGCAGGCCCGGATTTCGCCGGCATTGGGCTTCATGTGCAGGCGGCGCTTGCCGCGCCGCTCGAACTTGAAGTGCTTTACGGCATTGGTGACATAGGTCTTGGCGCGGTCGATTTCGGCCTCTTCGAGAACGTCGTCGAAGACGCGGCCGGCCGGGCCGACGAAGGGCCTGCCGGCAAGGTCTTCCTGATCGCCCGGCTGCTCGCCGACGAAGACCACGGCGGCATGGTCCGGCCCCTCGCCGAAGACGGTCTGCGTGGCGTCATGCCAGAGCGGACAGCGCCGGCAGGTGCGGGCGGCTTCGCGCGCGGATTCGATCGACGGAAAATCCGCCGTGTCGCCATCCATGTCCCGATGGATGGGGCGCCGGGTGTGAACCACATCGTGATGTGAAGCGGGGCGTGCGGGCATCGTCGCCTCCTGCGGGTCTCTACCACGACAATGGTCGAGAGACCCGGCAGGTTCCGGCGGCGGGATTACACTTCGTGCAGGTAGAGGTGGTAGTCGAGCTCGCTCACGGTGCGGGCGACGCGCAGATATTCGGCTTCCTTGATGGCCGTGAAGGTGCGGTGCAGGTCTTCGCCCAGCGCCTGCGCGAGAAAGGCCGAGCCCTTGGCCGCCTCTATGGCGCTGCGCCAGTCGGACGGCATTTTTCCACGCGAATCCGCGCCTGATTCATAGCCGTTTCCGGTCGTCTCCGGGCCGGGATCGAGCTTTTCATCAAGGCCCTTGGCGATGCCGGCCAGCACGGTCGCGGCCACCAGATAGGGGTTGGCGTCGACGCCCGAGGGGCGGTGCTCGATGCGGCGGGCCTTCTTGTCGCCTGCGGGCACGCGCAACGCCACCGAACGGTTGTTGACGCCCCAGGTCGGCGCCACCGGCGCGTAGGACTGCGAGACGAAGCGCCGCCAGGAATTGGCATGCGGCGCGAACACCAGCATGGATTCGGCCATCGTCTCGGCAAGCCCGCCCAGCGCATGCAACAGCGTCGGCGACCATTGGCCTTCGGTCGTCTCGGTGAAGACGTTGTTGCCGGCGGCATCCTGCAACGAGACGTGGAAATGCATGCCCGAGCCGGCATATTTCTCGATCGGCTTGGCCATGAAGCAGGCGGTGACGCCGTGGCGGCGGGCCTGGGCGCGCACGATGCGCTTCAGCATGACGAGATCGTCGGCGGCCTGCAGCACGTCCTTGCGGTAATGCAGCGTCAGCTCGTACTGGCCGGGCGCATATTCGGAGATGACCGTCTCGGCCGGAATCCCCTGCGCCCTGGCGGCGGCATAGATGTCGGAGAACAGCGGCTCCATGCCGTGCAGATGGTCGACCGAATAGACCTCGGTCTTGCCGCTCCTGCGGCCGTCCAGCACGGCGTTGGCCGGCTGCACGCGGCCTTCGGCGTCGCGCTCGTTGGAGAGCAGGAAGAATTCGAGCTCGAAGGCGCCGGCGGGGTGCAGGCCTTTGGCGGCGAGCGCCTCGACCTGCCGCACCAGCGCAAGGCGCGGGTCGGACGTCATCGGCGCGCCGTCGAGATGGAACATCGACATCAGCACCTGCCCGCGCGCCGGGCTGGTGCCGTGGAGCGGCTTGAGCGTGCCGGGAATGGGCCAGGCGCGCAGGTCGCCGTCGCCGGAATCCCAGATCAGGCCGGTTTCGTGCACATCCTCGCCGGTGATGTCGAGGCCGAGAATGGAGATCGGCAGGTGGCGGCCGCCTTCATAGAGGCCCATCAATTCGTGGCGGCGGATGATCTTGCCGCGCCCGACGCCGTTGGGATCGGTCAGCACGATGTCGAAGGCTTCGATTTCTGGATGCGCGTCGAGAAAAGCACTGGCTTCTTCGACGGTGGAACCGGTAGGGGAGGTCATGGAAGTACACTCTTGAGCGAAATTGGAAATCGGATGCGGCGAAGGCGCGAACACGCCCTTCCGGCGGTGGAGCCGGGAGGGAGCTGCTCGTCAGGCCAGCAGGTCGGTGGCGATGTCGTCGAAGGCGGCGACGAGTTTGTCGACCTGTTTCTTCGTCGTTTCCGGCGAGATCAGCATCATGTTGTGGAAGGGCGCGATCAGCACGCCGCGATTGACCAGCGCGACATGAATGGCCGCTTCCAGCTCTGATGCATGCGCGGCTTCGGCCTCGCCGCCATTCTTCAGCGGACCGGGGGCGCAGATGAACTCGACGCGGGCGCCGACGCGCTGGACATGCCAGGGGAGCCCGTGGCGCGCGATCGACGCTTCCAGCCCGGCGGCCAGGCGGCCGGCGAGCTTTTCCATATGCGCGTAGTTCTCCTCGGTCATCACCTCTTCGAGGTTCGCGCGCATGGCGGCGAATTGCAGCGGATTGGCCGAGAGCGTGGTGCCCATGCCGGAATAGCCGGGCTCGCGGCTGCGGTTATAGGCGTCGTAGCGCTCCGCCACCTCCGCGCTCATGCCCCAGACGCTTGCCGGAACGCCGCCGGCCACCGGCTTGCCCACCACGAAGAAGTCGGGCTCGAGATCGTATTTGCGGGTGTAGCCGCCGGGGCCGGTGGAGATGGTGTGCGTCTCGTCGATCAAAAGCAGCGTGCCGTGGCGGCGGGTGATCGCGCGCAAGGCTTCGTGGAAGCCCGGCTCGGGCAGAACCATGCAGCAATTGGTCAGCACCGGCTCGGTGATGACGCAGGCGACGTCGCCGTCGGCAAGCGCGGCTTCAAGCGCGGGCAGGTCGTTGAACTCGACGATCCTGGTGTTCTGGGTGAGGTCGCGGAACTCGCCGGCTAGCCCAGGCCGGTTGATCGGCCGGCCGTCCCTCAGGCGCACCATCGTCTCGTCGACTGCGCCGTGGTAGCAGCCGTTGAAGACGAGGATTTTTGGCCGATCGGTGATGGCGCGCGCCACGCGCAGCGCGAAGCGGTTGGCGTCGGTGGCCGTGGTGGCGATCTGCCAATAGGGCAGGCCGAAGCGGGCGGAAAGCAGCTCGCCCAGCGGCAGCGCGTCCTCGCTCGGCAGCATGTAGGTCAGGCCGCGCCTGGCTTGGCGGCGGATGGCCTTGGCCACCGGCGCGGGCGAATGGCCGAACATGGAGCCGGTGTCACCGAGGCAGAAATCGGCAAGCTTGTTGCCGTCGATGTCGGTGATCGCGGCGCCCTTGGCTTTTTCGACGACGATCGGGAACGGGGTGGGCCAGTCGTTCATCCAGTGCATCGGCACGCCGTCGAGGAAGCCTTTGACGCCGTTGCCGAAGGCGGCCTCGGATTTCGGCCGTGCCTCGCGGAAGTGTGTCGCCTCGGTGGCGCGGATGGTCGCGATGCGCGCAAGACTGATGCCGCCCTGCGTGGCGGCTGCATTCCCGGATGTCTTCAGCAATTATTTCCTGCCCATTATTGTGGAGCAGGATTTGTAGCGTCCCGCCTGCATTCAGGCAATGGCGAGCGGTTAGGGCAGGGGCGACCTCAGCCTCGGCTTTGATGGGGAGGGTCGGGGCGGAACGCGCCGGGGTGGGGTGATCTGCCAGCGCGCATTCACCCTCACCCGCGCCTGCGGCGCGAGGGGCAGGGCTATCGCATATGAAATTACCCCCACCCCTGACCCCTCCCCACAAGGGGGAGGGGAACCGTGCTGCACGACCGCCCGGCACCAACCTTCGCCCTTTTGCGTGGCTATAGCGGTGAAATCGTTCCCCTCCCCCTTGTGGGGAGGGGTTAGGGGTGGGGGTACAAAGCCGGTCAAGCTTGCCAAAGCATCATATGCGATAGCCCTGTCTTGTGGCGAGCTAGAGGGCGAATTCAGCCGGCTATGTCGATCACGCCGCAGTCGCCGGCCTCGGAGCCGAAGGCGATGCGCCGTTCCTCGTCGTCCCAGGCCATGGCGGTGATGGCGCCCTTGCCGGGGCGGCGCAGCAGGACTTCCTTCTGGTCAGCGAAACGGGCGGCGAGGATCATGCCGTCATTGTAGCCTATGGCCACGATCTCCTCGCTCGGATGGCAGGCCACGCAGGTGACGGCGGCGTTGCCGCGCGTGCCGAGCTCCAGCGGCGCCTTGCCCATCGGGCCGTCCTTGCCGACGAAAGGCCAGACGATGGCCGCCGGCGCGCCGGAGCTGGCCAGCCACTTGCCCTTGGCGCTCCACGACAGGCTTTTGACCTTGAGCGGATAGCCGCTCATGCGCATGTGCTTGCCGTCGGCGAGCTTCCAGCCGTGCAGGGCGTTTTCCTGCATGGTGGTGACGAGGTAGTTGCCGTCGGGCGAAAAGGTGATGCCGGTGTGGGCGCCGGCCCATTCCAGCTCCAGCGGCTTGCCCTCGGTGGCCGGAAAATGCAGCGTCGCGCCATTGTAGCGGGCGACGCCGATGCGCATGCCCTTGGGCGCGAAGGCAATGCCCTCGACCGAGCGCGGATGGACGAAATCCTTCACTTTGCCGTCGGCGAAGCGCACCGTGGCCGTCTTGCCGGTGGCATAGGCGATGGCGCCTTGCGGGCCGGCGGCGACGCTGGTGATCCATTTGCGGCCGGCCTCGGCCAGCACCTCGACCTGTCCACCCGCCTTGACGGCGAACACCTTGCCGTCCTCGCCGCCGGTGACGAGGCGGTCGTTGGCGTGGTCATGGAAGGCGCACAGCAGCCCGTCATTGGCCTGTTCGGTCTTGTGGCCGTGGTCCAGCCGGTGGATGGAGCCGTCGGCAAGCGCGAAATGCGGCACATCGCCGAGAAAGACTGCGGCCATGCAATGGCCTTCGAGATCAAGCGGGGCGACTGTGGGCATGAGATTATCTGCTTGCCTGCTTCATGGCTGAAGATTGCGATGCCTGTCCGTCGCGGGACGGAACCGGTCACCGGCACCGGCCCGCAGATGGCGGCAAATCGCGTCGGCAGCTTGATCGGCGGAAAGCCGCGTCACGTCAAGCACCAACAGGTCCGGCACGTTGGGCTTCTGTATCCTGTCCGTCGTCAGGAAAGAGCGAAGGATGGCCGGATCGGCCAGCTTGCGGCCAACCCGCTCGGAGCTGCGCAGTCTGCGGGTGTTTTCCTCGAACTCGGCTTCGAGCACGACGGGCACAAGCGGTGCATTGCGTGCGATAGCCAGATCGACGACATGGTTCCACGCCAGCCGTTCGCGCGGGTCGTTGGTGCAAAGCGCATTCGTCATCACAAAGGTCTCTGCATCCGGCCTGTTCTTCAGCGCTTCGTAGGCGGCGCGGCGCACCTTTTCATAGAGCGGCCATCGGTCGGGATCGGTGAGCCCAGCGCAGCGTATGGCGACGTCGTGCAGAAGATGGTTGTCGATCAGCCGCGCGCCAAGCCTGTCTGCCAGTGCGCGGCCGATGGTGAGCTTGCCGACGCCCGGCCAGCCGTTCAGATGGACGATCAGGCCGCTTGACACGCCTCGAAGCTCTTTCTTAGCCGGTCGGCGTCCAGCTTGCGGCCGATGAACACCAGCCGGCTCTCGTGCTTCTCGTCGTCCTTCCAGGCGCGCTGGTGGTCGCCCTCGACGATCATGTGCACGCCCTGGATGACGTAGCGGTCCGGATCGTCCTTGAAGGCGATGATGCCCTTGAGGCGCAGGATGTTCGGCCCTTCGAGCTGGGTGACCTTCTCGATCCAGGGGAAGAACTTCTTCTGGTCCATCTCGCCGCCGCGCAGCGACACCGACTGCACCGTCACGTCATGGATCGGCGAGGCGTGGTCGTGATGGTGGTGATGATGGTCATGATCGTGGTGATGGTGATGATGGTCATGGTCGCAGTCCGGGCCGCACTCATGATCGTGGTCATGGTCGTGCGCTTCCAGGAAGTCCGGGTCGTTCTCCAGCACGCGCTTGAGGTCGAAGGCGCCGCGGTCGAGCACGGTGTCCAGCGGCACGCCGGCGCGGGTGGTGCGATGGATGGCGGCGGCGGGGTTGATGGCGCGGATGGTCGCCTCGACGTCGCGCAGCTCCTCGGGCGTCACCAGGTCGGTCTTGTTGAGCAGCACCACGTCGGCAAAGGCGATCTGGTCCTCGGCCTCGCGGCTGTCCTTCAGGCGCAGCGGCAGGTGCTTGGCATCCACCAGCGCCACCACGGCGTCGAGCTTCGTCTTGGAGCGGACGTCGTCGTCCATGAAGAAGGTCTGCGCCACCGGCACCGGGTCGGCAAGGCCGGTGGTTTCCACCACGATGGCGTCGAAGCGGCCGGG
>Ga0180221_1000127_pt1 | contig 110717 bp, 107 predicted proteins | sample eDN5th37CKraftMG_FD_151339 | JGI IMG/M metagenome (GOLD analysis project Ga0180221, IMG submission 151339) | Enriched Miracle-Growth compost microbial communities from Emeryville, California, USA - eDNA 5th pass 37_C Kraft MG (version 2) (version 2) ... | reverse complement strand
CGACTCGCAGGACACGTCTTGGCGTTGCGATGCAATGTCACTCCGGGTTCTCCTCGAGAAGGTTGCTGGCGTCGCAACCCGCAGCCTCCGAGGAGGCCCGGACGTAACAAGACTCCTGCCGCGTAGACCTAGCGGCCGCGGCCGCGCTCGCCGGGCACCCGCAGCGGCGGGCCCTCGCGCCGCACGCCCTCGTCGAGCGGCAGCGCCGCCAGCGCGTCGGCCAGCGACTCGCCCGCCGGGGTGCGCAGCCCGAAGTCGAGCTCCAGCAGCGGGATCAGCACGAACCGCCGCGCCAGCACCTGCTCGTGCGGCAGCCGCAGCCGCTCGGAGCGGTACTCGCGCGAGCCCAGCAGCAGCAGGTCGACGTCGATCGCCCGCGGGCTGTGGCGCACGTACGTCGCGGGCCGCCCCAGCGCCCGCTCCACCGCCTTGCACGCGTCCAGCAGCGCCTCGGGATCGAGCTCCGTCCGGATCCGCACGCACGCGTTGAGGAACGACGGCTGGTCGAGGATCTCGCCGACCGGGTCGGTGTCGTACGTCGACGACGACGCCAGCACCTCGACGCCGTGGGCGGGCAGCGCGTCGACCGCGGCCTGGAGGTTGGCGCGGCGGTCGCCGACGTTGGAGCCGAGTCCCAGGTAGCCGATCTCGCCCATCGTCACAGCGCCAGCGCGAGCTGCCGCGACTGGGCCAGCAGCGTCCCGTCGCGCGCGAAGATCCGGGTGTCCTCCTCCAGGAACCCCTCCTGGGCGGTGCGCGAGCGCGCGTCGATCAGCACCCAGTCGTGCTGCCGCGGCAGCGCCGCGCGCAGGTGCACGGTGAGATCGACGGTCGGCGCGGCGATCAGGCCGTCGGTGACCGAGTAGGGCGACGGCCACCAGGAGTCGGTGATCGCGATGAGCAGCGGCGCGTCGATCGGGCGCTCCTCGCGCAGCCGGATCCACCCGCCGGCGTACGCCTCGGGGGCGCGCGACAGCGGCGGATGGCCGAGCACGGGCCGGATGTCGTAGTGGCGCAGGATCGGCAGCTCGCGGAACTCGTCGGGGATCTCGGGGTCCGGCACGTCCTCGGGCGCCGGCACGGCCGGCATCTGCGCGTCGGCGTACGCGACGCTCGGCGGATACGGCGTCGCCGCCGCGCCGAGCGCGAGCGCGACGACCCGGCCCTCCTGCTCGCAGCGCACCGACACGGTCGTCAGCCCGCGGCCCGCGCGCTCGACGGTCACGATCACGTCGGCCTCGTCCTCGGCGGCCACGCGCGGGTAGTGGACGGTCAGCGACCGCAGCTGGCGGGCGTCGTCGCCCACCTCGGCCCGGATCGCCGACGCCAGCACGGCGGCGAGGTACCCGCCGTTGGGCCCGCGCACCACGCGCCAGGCCGGGTCGAAGCGCACCCGGTAGCGGCCGCCGCCCAGCGGCCGGGCGGCGATCTGCTCGTCGAACCCGCTCATCCGGTCAGTCGGACGGCTCCCGCGACACCTCGACGGACACCTCGCCCACCGGCAGCGGGATCGGCGGCTCCGGCTTGGCCGCCTTCACCCACACGTACTCGACGGGGAAGTCGGCCAGGATGCGGTCGGCGATCACCGAGCACAGCCGCTCGAGCGTGCGGTACGGGCGCTCCTGGGCGACCAGCCAGGCGGTCTGGCACACCTGTGCGTAGTCGACGGTGTCCTCGACCATGTCGGTCACGGTCGCGTCGCACTCGCCCACGTCCATGCGCAGGTCCAGCAGGATGCGCGTCCCGACCTCGCGCTCGGCGTCGGTGACCCCCACGGCGGCGAAGATCGACAGCCCGGTGACCTCGACGGTGACGACGCTCTCGACGCCGTCGTCGTCCTCGTCGTAGGCGTCGTCGTCGTTCAGGTCGTCGTCGGCCGCCATCGCCCGGCCAACGTAGCAGCAGCAACCGCCAGCGCATCGACGACCGGGGCGACGTCGTGCACCCGGAACACGCTGGCGCCGCGCTCGAGCGCGAGCACGTTCGTGGCGATCGTCCCCCCGAGGCGGTCGAGCACGTCGCGCCCGGCGATCCTCCCCAGGAACGACTTGCGCGACGTCCCGATGAGCACCCGGCAGCCGATCGCGGCGATCTCGTCCAGGCGCCGCAGCAGCTCGAGGTTGTGGTCGACGGTCTTGCCGAACCCGATGCCGGGGTCGAGCAGCACCCGCTCCTGCGGCACGCCCTGCTCGACCGCGAACGCGAGGCGCTCCTCCAGGAACGCGCGCACGTCGTCGACGACGTCGTCGTAGCGCGGGTCGTCCTGCATCGTGCGCGGGTCGCCGATCGAGTGCATGATGCACAGCTCGCAGCCGTGCTCGGCCGCGAGCGCGGCCATCTCGGGCGATCGCCGCAGCCCGGTGACGTCGTTGAGCAGCGTCGCCCCGCGCTCGATCGCCGCGCGCGCGACCGTCGCCTTCGACGTGTCGATCGAGAGCTGGGCCCCGGTCTGGGCCAGCTCCTCGAGCACCGGCAGCACGCGCCGCAGCTCGGTCTGCTCGTCGACGGGCTGCGCGCCGGGCCGGGTCGACTCGCCGCCGACGTCGAGGATCGAGGCGCCCTCGGCCACGAGCCGGTACCCGTGCGCGACGGCCGCGCGCGGGTCCAGGAACGCGCCCCCGTCCGAGAAGGAGTCCGGGGTCACGTTCACGATCCCCATCACCGCATGCATGCCGGCATTGTGAAGCTCCGTTGACCCGCCGCATGCGTCGGGTAGCTTCTAGAGAGGCGAATCGCACGCGAGAACAAGGAGAACACCATGCCCGACAGCCCGCTCCACCGGCTCTCCGCCGAGGATCAATCCGTCTGGCTGGACTCCATCTCGCGACAGATGCTGCAGTCCGGCGAGCTGGCGCGGATGATGGAGGAGGACGCCGTCGTCGGCGTCACGTCGAACCCGACCATCTTCCAGAAGGCGATGGCCGAGGGGAACGCGTACGACGACCAGCTCCGCCAGGTGCTCGAGAACGAGCGCGACCCGAAGGAGATCTTCTACGCGCTGGCGCACGACGACATCGTCGAGGCGTGCGACCTGCTGCGTTCCGTGTGGGACGCCGGCTCGGGCAAGGACGGCTACGTGTCCTGGGAGGTCGACCCGCGCTTCGCCAACGACACCCAGGCGACGATCGACGAGGCCAAGCGGCTGCACGACTGGGTGGACCGCCCGAACCTGCTGGTCAAGATCCCGGCCACGAAGGAGGGCCTGCCCGCGATCGAGGAGTCGATCGCCAACGGCCGCTCGATCAACGTGACGCTGATCTTCGGCCTGGAGCGCTATCGCGAGGTCGCCGAGGCCTACATCCGCGGCCTCGAGCGCTTCGTCGAGGGCGGCGGCGACCCGTCCACGATCGCGTCGGTCGCCTCGTTCTTCGTCTCGCGCGTCGACACCGAGGCCGACAAGCGCCTCGAGAAGCTCGGCAACAAGGACCTGCAGGGCAAGCTCGCGATCGCGAACGCCAAGCTCGCCTACCAGGAGTACCTGCAGATCTTCCAGGGCGAGCGCTGGGAGAAGCTGGCGGCCAAGGGCGCGACCCCGCAGCGCTGCCTGTGGGCGTCGACGTCGACGAAGAACCCGGCCTACCCGGACACGCTGTACGTGGCCGAGCTCATCGGGCCGCAGACGGTGAACACCATGCCGATCGAGACCATCGAGGCGTTCCAGGACCACGGCGTCGTGGCCCGCACGCTCGACACCGGGATCGACGAGGCGCACAAGGTGTTCGAGGACCTGAAGGCGGCCGGCGTGGACTACGAGGACGTCACGAACACGCTGGAGATCGAGGGCGTGCAGAAGTTCGCCGACTCGATGCACGAGCTGCTCGACGGCATCACCGCCAAGCGCGACGCGATGGTGACGGCCGCCTGAGCACGGCCGTCGTCGTGTTGATCGTCGCGGGCACCGTCCTGGTGCTCGCGACGGGCGCGGCCTTCTACCTGGTGGGCCGCTCCGAGGACCGCGAGCGCGCCCGCGAGGCGCGCGACGCGGACCCCGGCGAGCCGGGCGACCGTCCGCGGGCGCCCCGCCGGCCGCCGCGCCGGCGCGATCACGGCTAGCGCCGGGCGCATCGCCTCCGTCACGCTCGCCGCCCATGCGACCGGCGCGACGGGCCCGTGGCGCGCACGCGCGTCCGCAAGTTCCTCTTCCCCACCGGGCTCGTCGGCGGAACGCTCACGCTCGACGGCGGCACGGTGGCCGCGGCGCAGCTGATCGGCCGGGTGCGGCTCGAGGACTGACGCTAGCCCCGCCGCAACCGCCCGCGCAGCCGTCCGGCCAGCCCCCGCCGGGCGGGACCGGCGTCGAGGCCCAGGTCCGAGAGCGCGTAGTCGCGCACCTCGCGCACGATCCAGAAGCGGCGGGCCTCGAGGTCGTACAGCACGCCCGCCATCAGCCGGTCGGTCGCCAGGAAGTCGTCGTGCACCAGCGTCGCCGCCGAGGACGGCGGCGCCTCGGCCGGCGCGAGCTCGCCGATCACCGCGTCGGTGTCGCCGTACTCGGCCCAGAACGCGTCCTCGTCGCGCACGCGCTCGCGCGCCAGCTCGAGCTGGGAGCGCACCACCGAGGCCGGGTGCTCCAGCGCGTAGAGCTCCGCTTCGCCCGGCGTGAACCCGCACACGAGCACCGCCGACCAGTACGCCGGGTGCTCCAGGAGGCAGACGACCGCGCCGTGCTCGTCGCGCGCCGCGTCGACCACCCGGCAGGTGCGGCCGTCGATCCGCAGGGTCGTCCCGGGCGCGAGGTCGGAGAGCCGCATCGCGCCACCCTACGTCGGCCGGCGGCGGGTCGCACCCCGCGCGGGCGGGATCAGGCCGGCTCGGGCTTCTCGGGCGAGTCGAGGCGCAGGTCGGTCGCGAACCCGGGGCGCGGCAGCGGCCGCGGCGCGGGCGAGCGGTCGGCGGGCGCCGGGCCGAGCGCCTCGGGCGTCTCGGACGTGTCGCTGCCGAAGACCTCCTCCTCCGTCTTGCCGTCGAGCAGCGCGAGGAACTCGTCGCGCTCGATGGTCTCGCGGCGCAGCAGGATCTCGGAGATCGTCACGAGCTGCTCGCGGTACTGGATGAGGATGTCCTTGGCCCGCTGATGGGCGGACTCGACGATGCGGCGGATCTCGTCGTCGATCTCGCGCGCGATCTCGTCGGAGTAGTCGGGCTCCGAGGAGAACTCGCGGCCCAGGAAGGGCTGGCCCTGGTTGTGGCCGAACACGCGCGGCCCGAGCTTGTCGCTCATGCCGAAGCGCATGACCATCTGCTTGGCCGACTGCGTGACCTTCTCCAGGTCGTTGGACGCGCCGGTGGTGATCTCGTCGAAGATGATCTCCTCGGCCGCGCGGCCGCCCAGCGTCATCGCCATCGCGTCGTTCATCTCGGCGCGCGTCGTGAGGAACTTGTCCTCCTGCGGCATCGAGATCGTGTAGCCGAGCGCCTGCCCGCGCGAGACGACCGAGATCTTGTGGACCGGGTCGGCGTGCTCGAGGTAGTGGCCGACCAGCGCGTGCCCCATCTCGTGGTAGGCGGTGATGAGGCGCTCCTTCTCGCTCATGACCCGGGTCTTCTTCTCCGGGCCGGCGACGACGCGCATGATGCCCTCTTCGAGCTCGGTCTGGCTGATCTCGCGCTTGCCGTTGCGGGCGGCCAGCAGCGCCGCCTCGTTGACGAGGTTGGCGAGGTCGGCGCCGGTGAACCCGGGGGTCTGGCCGGCCAGGTCCTCGATGTTGATCTCCTTCGCGAGCGGCTTGCCGCGCGTGTGGACCTCGAGGATCTTGGCGCGCCCCTTGCGGTCGGGGCGGTCGACGGTGATCTGCCGGTCGAAGCGGCCGGGGCGCAGCAGGGCGGGATCGAGGATGTCGGGCCGGTTGGTGGCCGCGATCATGATGATGTTGTCCTTGGCCTCGAAGCCGTCCATCTCCACGAGGAGCTGGTTGAGCGTCTGCTCGCGCTCGTCGTGGCCGCCGCCCATGCCGGCGCCGCGATGGCGGCCGACGGCGTCGATCTCGTCCATGAAGATGATGCAGGGCGAGTTCTGCTTGGCCTGCTCGAACAGGTCGCGGACGCGGGAGGCGCCGACGCCGACGAACATCTCGACGAAGTCCGACCCGGAGATCGAGAAGAACGGCACGCCGGCCTCGCCGGCGACCGCGCGGGCCAGCAGCGTCTTGCCGGTGCCCGGAGGGCCGTAGAGCAGCACGCCCTTGGGGATGCGCGCGCCGAGCGCCTGGAACTTCTTGGGGTTCTCGAGGAACTCCTTGATCTCGTGCAGCTCCTCGACCGCCTCGTCGGCGCCCGCGACGTCGCGGAAGGTGATCTTGGGGGAGTCGACCGACATGCGCTTCGCGCGCGACTTGCCGAACGACATCACCTTCGATCCGCCGCCCTGGACCTGGTTCATCAGGAAGATCCAGAACCCGATGAAGATCAGGAACGGCAGGACGTAGGTGAGCAGGGACAGCCAGCCGTTGGACTTCGTCCCCTCGATCGTGAAGTCGTCGATCTTGTCGGCCTCGCGCGCCGCGGTGAGCGCGTTGACGAGCTCGTTGCCGTTGTCGTCGACCCAGCCGACCTCGTACTTGACGGCCTCCTCGCCGTTCTCCGCGCGGCGCGTGACCTCGATCGTGTGGTCCTTCTGCTTGACCGTGGCCTTCTGGATCTCGCCCGCCTGGAGCTGCTGCTCGAAGTCGGCGTACGAGGTGTCGCGCGTCGGGGACCCAGGGCTGATGAGCCGCTGGGCGAAGAACGCCAGCACCACCACGATGAGGATGGGGAATGCGGCGCTCTTGAAGAACCTGCTCATGTGAGGAAACTCGCCTTCCGGGTCTGGCGGGAAAACCTAGGCTACCAACCTGTATTCGGCCGCCAGGCCGCTTGCTGGAGCCCTCGAACTACTCCACCAACGCGGCGACGTACGGAAGGTTCCGGTAGCGCTCCGCGAGGTCGAGCCCGTAGCCGATCGCGAACCGGTCCGGGATCTCGAAGCCCAGGTAGCGCGGCGTCAGGTCCACCGCGCGCCGCTCGGGCTTGGTGAGCAGGGCGCACACCTCCAGCGACGCGGGGCCCCGCGCGCCGAGGTTGCGCATCAGGTACTGGAGGGTCAGGCCGGAGTCGATGATGTCCTCGACGATGATCACGTCGCGCCCGCCGATCGGCGCGTCGAGGTCCTTGAGGATCCGCACGACGCCGCTGGACGCGGTCGACGACCCGTACGAGGAGATCGCCATGAAGTCGACCTCGCACGGGCAGCTGATCTCGCGCATCAGGTCCGACAGGAAGAAGATCGCGCCCTTCAGGACGCCGATCAGCAGCGGGTTGCGGCCCTCGTAGTCGGCGCTGATCTGCGCGCCCAGCTCGCGCACCCGCCGCTGCAGCTGGTCGGGCTGGACGAGGATCTCGCCGATCTTCGGGTCGCGCATGGTCTGCGGAGGCTAGCCGGAGACCTGGTCGCTCCGCGCCTGGATGCCGTCGAGCACGCGCTGCAGCCCCCACTCGAACAGGTCGTCCGGCGGCGGCCAGCGTCATCTCGGTCCCGCCGATGATGTTCGGTCCCAGCGGCGGGCGCACCATCGACACGCCGAGCGCGGCATCACCGACCGCTTCCGGTCGCTGCCGATCGCGCCGTGGGCGGTCGTGGCGGGGCGGGCGACCGCCGACATGCTCAACGGGGTGGTCGGCCTGGTCGGGGCGATCTGGATGCTGCTGTTCCGCTGACGATCCTGACGAGCGCGTTCGTCGCGCCCGAGCTGATGCCGGGCTGGCTGGGCTTCCTGGCCGAGTGGAACCCGCGGTCGTGGCCGCTGGCGATCACGGCGGCGTTCCTGCCGCCCGCCGCTACCTGCGCCTCAGCCGCTGACGCGCTCCATCCGCAGCACGCCGCGCTCGACCACGGCCCGCACGCCGTCGCCGAGGTCGAGCGCGGTCCAGGCGCGCGCGGGGTCGAGCGCGAGGATCTCCGCGGCGCGCGACGCCGCGCGCGGGACGAGCGCGCCGGCGGCGTCCTCGGCCAGGCGCACGACGACCAGGCGCGCCAGCGCGATCGGCAGCGCCCGCAGGCGCTCGAGCGCGATCTCGCCGGCGCCGCCGAGCGCGTCGTCGACGGCGGCGTCGAGCACCGCCGCCTCGTCGCGCAGCAGCGCGGCCGTGCGCACGACGTTGGCCTCCGCCGCCGGGTGGATCTCCCGCAGGGCCGGCAGCAGGCGGGCGCGCACGCGGTTGCGGGCGAAGCGGTCGCCGGCGTTGGAGGGGTCCTCGCGCCACGGCAGGCCGCGGGCGCGGCACCAGGCGGCGGTCTCCTCGCGGCTGACCGACAGCAGCGGCCGGATCAGCCGCCCCGACCGCGGCGCCATGCCCAGCAGGGCGCGGCGCCCGGGCGCGGCGGCGAGGCGGTAGAGGACGGTCTCGGCCTGGTCGGACGACGTGTGGCCCGCCGCCAGGTCGGCGCCCCGCGCCCCGGCCAGCTCGAGGCCGCGCCCGTAGCGCAGGTCGCGCGCCCACGCCTGCAGGTTCCCGCCCTCGGGCGGGCCGCCGGCGCGCTCGATCTCGAGCGCGACGCCGAGGCGCGCGCACAGCTCCGCGCAGAAGCGGGCGTCGTCGGCCGACCCGGGACGCAGGCCGTAGTCGACGTGCAGCGCGCCGACCGCGTCGCGCCCCGCGACCGCGACCGCCAGGTCGAGCAGGCAGACCGAGTCGCGCCCGCCCGACAGCAGCACGACGACCGGCGCACCCGGCGCGAGCAGCCCCTCGGCGCGCACCAGCGCCTCGACGGCGGCCGGGTCACGCATCGTCCATCGCCGCCACGAACAGCTCGGTCGGCTCGCTGAAGCCCTTCAGCCGCACCTCGCCGATGCGCCGGAACTCCAGGTGGTCGCCGGCGGCCTCGACGACCGGCCGGGTGACGAGGACCTCCCCGCCCGCGGCGCGCGCCGCGACCCGCGACGCGAGGTTCACCTCGCGCCCGTAGTAGTCGCCGTCGCGGTAGACGCACTCGCCGACGTGGACCCCGATCCGCGGCAGCGGCCGGCTGTCGTACAGGGTCTGGAAGCCCACCGCCCAGTCGGTCAGCGCGCCGCCGTCGCCGCCGACGATCATCACCTCGTCGCCGATCGTCTTGATGACGCGCGCGTCGTCGGGCAGCGTCGCCTCGACCGCGGCGACGAAGCGCTCGACGGCGCCGACGGCCTCGTCGTCGCCCTGCTCCTCGGTCAGCCGCGTGTAGCCGGCCAGGTCGGCGAAGGCGATCGCGACCCGCAGGCGCCCGAGGTCGAGCACGTCGCCGGCGTCGCTCTCCATGTGGCCGATCATGTCCTGCTCGATGAAGTGGCCGAGGTTGCGCTGGTGGACGTAGTCCATGATCGGCGAGGCCAGCGGCAGCAGCCGGCGCGCGAGCCCGGACATCTGCTCGGCGATCTCCAGCCCGGGGACGCCCTCGCGCATCAGCGGCTCGTGCACGTACAGGTGGAAGAGGCGCACCTCGGCGTCGGCGATCTGGGCGATCGCCTGCCCGTACACGCGCGTGAGCTGGAGGAAGGCGACGAGCGGGAAGCCGGCGGCGAGCACGTCGGCGGCCCGTCGCAGGTAGCGGACGTCGCCCTCGGTCAGGTGGTCGACGGCCGACGCCGGCAGGCCGAGCGTGCGGTAGAGGCGCTCGATCAGGGCGGGCTCCAGCCCGGTGCGGCGCGCGGCCTCCTCGAGGCCGATCGTCCGCTCGGGCGGCGGGAACAGCTCCTGGACGTAGCCGAAGGCGAGGCGGCCGCTGTCGACGGCCTCGCGGATCGCGGCGATCGAGTGGCCCCGCTCGCGCAGCCGCGCGACCATGCGCACCTGGGCGGCCACCTGTGGCGTCACGCCCTCGGGGCCGACGGGGACGAGCCCGGCGCGGATCCAGCGGCGGACGGTGCCCGCCGACACGCCCGCCGAGCGGGCGACCTGCGCGATGGAGAGGGGCCCGCTCATGAAAGCGGCGGGACCTCCGGACGAGGCACCCCGCCGCCAGCGGGCACGGCCCGCGGAATCAGCCGGCGCGCTGTGCGCGTCACCGGGCCTGATGCCGGATTCGGTGCTGCGTCAGCAGGCTCCCACCGGCGCGCGCGGGGTGTCAACGACACGGGTCAGCGGTCAGACGACGAGGTGGGGATACTCGTCGGCGAGCATCGCGCGGTAGGCGGCGTAGATCGGCTTCGTGATCGGGATGAGCGCCAGCGCGGCCTTCACGTCGCCGCCGGTCTTGATGCGCCGGCGGGCGATCGCCATCGCCACGTTCTCCTTGCCCTGGAAGTACTTGTTGGCGGTCTCGCTGGACATCGCCATGCGGACCTTCGGCTCCCAGTCGACGTCGTCGGTCCACTCCCAGTGGAGGTTGCCCGGCTCGCCCGGCCGGGCCGCGCGGATGTTCACCACCTCGTCGACGTCGGTGAACTCGAAGCGCTGCGGCACGTCCGCGTCGCGCAGCTTGGGCCCCATCTCCGGGTCCTCGCTCATCATGGTGAAGACGCGGTCCATCACCTCGCGGAACTCGGTGTCGGACGAGAACTGCGGTGCAGCCATGAGGGCTCCTCTACGGGTCGTCGCGATCGGGGCGGGCCTGCTCGAGCGCGGCGACCCGCTCCGACAGGGCCTGCAGCTCGCGGCGCAGCGCCCGGACCTCGTCGGCGGACACCGGGCGCAGGTCGTCCAGCGCCCCGCGGACCCGGCCCGCGGCCCGGCCCATCTCGTCGAACAGGTCCTGAGCGCGGCCGCGCGTGGACTGGGCCGTCGCCTGCGCCTGGCCGGCGGCGGCCGCGAACGCCTCGTCGACGGCGCTGCGGACGGCTTCGGCGCGGCTCTGCCTGCGATCGGCCATGGCGATGAGTCTAAAGTCGCCGGCCGTCGTGCCGCGCACCGTCCACCTGCACCCGACCGCCGAGCTCGCCCCGCGCGTGATCGCCCCCGACGACCCGGGTCAGGCGCTCGCGCTGGCGCAGGCGCTGTTCGAGGAGACGCCGCGGATGTTCAACCACCACCGGGGGTTGTGGGGCTACACGGGCGCGGCGGCGATCGACGGCGAGCCGCTGACCGTCCAGGCGACCGGGATCGGCGGGCCGAGCGCGGCGGTGGTCGTGTGGGAGCTGGCCGCGCTGGGGGCCACGCGGATCGTGCGGGTCGGCGCCTGCGCGGCGGCGCGCGACGAGCCGGAGCCGGGCACGCTGGTCGTGGTGGAGGCGGCGATCTGCGGCGACGGCGCGAGCCGGGCGCTCGGCGCCGACGGGTCCGTCGCGCCCGACGCGGGGCTGCTGGAGGCGCTGCGGGCCGCGGCGCCGCGGGCGGCGGTGGGCGCCGTGCTGAGCCGCGACCTCTTCTACGGGGACGCCGTCACCGACGACCCCGGCGTCCTCGGCGTCGACCTGGAGACCGCGGCGGTCCTCGCCGCGGCGCGCGAGCGCGGGCTGGCGGCCGCGGCCGTGCTCGAGCTGGGCGCGCAGGAGGGGGCCGCGGGCGAGGCGGCCGGCCGCGTGGCGGCGAGCGCGCTGGCGGCGGCGCCCGTCAGTCGGCGGTGACCTGCAGGCGCTCCTGCTCGCGCGGCAGGGGCGCGGGCGCCTCGGGCAGGGACTCCGACAGCGCGGCGACCTGGCGGCGCAGCGCGTCGAGCGCCTCCTCGATGTGGCCCAGGCGTACCTCGAGCGTGGCGATCGCGCCGAGCCCCGACAGCCGCTCGTCGAGCCCGTCGAGGGAGTCCTCGATCCCCTCCAGGCGCTGGGACACCGACCGCAGCCGGCGCGTGATCCGCTCGAGGTCGGCGGCCGAGGGCAGGTTGAGCGCGCCCATCGCCACCTCCTGCGCCTGCGTCGCCTTCTCGCGCGCCTCGAACGCCTTCGTGAGCGCGCCGCTGATCAGCGGGTTCTCGAGCAGGTCCTGCACGAGCTTGCCGAGGGCGTCCTCGCCCGAGCGGGCGATCCGCTGCTTGATCCCGTCGCTGCTGTCGTCGGCCATGCCCGCAGGCTACCCCGGAACGTGGCCGGGATCGCAGATCTCAGGCTCGACTTGAGGGTGAGATCCAGGCGGTTGCGCGCCAAGGAGCCGACGACACGGGGACGAAGATGAGCCCGGACCGGGTATGCCCCTCGATCACGATCCCGACCAAGGCCGCAATTCCGCGCCCGGTTGCGCGTTGCACCACATGATGCAGATGGCTAGCGTCCTGCGCCGTCGGTCCCGTGCCCGTGCTAGCTTCGGGGCCTCGGGGCTGTCCGTCGTGCCCCTGCCGGGTTTCCTGGGGAGGAGCCGACGGCGTTTCCCATGATCAGGCGCAAGCTGCCAATCGCCACCTTCGCCGCCGCCGCCCTGGCGGCCGCGGTCATCGTCCCGGCCGGCTCGGCGTCCGGTGAGCCGCGCACGCTCCTGGTCACGCTCCAGGGCGGCCAGCAGCTGACCGTCACCGTCGACGTCCCGCCGGGCACGCCGCTCGACCAGATCGAGGTGCCGGGCGTGACCGGGACGATCGTCTCGATCCAGGACGTCACGCCCCCGCCCGCGCCCGAGGCGCCGCCGGCCACCGCCACCGAGACGACCCCCGCGCCGGCGCCCGCCGACCCGGCCGACCCGAGCGCAACCACGCCCCCCGGGACCCCGCCGTCGCTCGAGGACGAGCAGATCCCCCAGGTCGAGGCGCCCGAGCCGCAGGGCGGCGACCCCGCCAACGGCCCGCAGGCCGCGCAGGACGGCAAGCCGCAGCAGAAGCGCCAGAAGGTCACCGACGAGCCGGACCCTGAACCCGAGGTCGAGGGTGACGGCAAGCGCAAGCGCAAGCGCGAGCGCGGCCGGCCCGCCGACCGCAACGCCGACGGCTCCCCCACCCCGGCCGACCCCACCTACACGGTCGCGGATCCGGGCCCGGCCGTGATCGGCGTCCCCAACTTCTTCATCGAGAAGTTCCGCATCCCGCCGTTCCTGCTGTCGATCTACCAGGCCGCCGGCATCGAGTACGGGGTGCGCTGGGAGGTGCTGGCCGCGATCAACGAGATCGAGACCGACTACGGCCGCAACCTCAACGTCTCGAGCGCGGGCGCGGTCGGCTGGATGCAGTTCATGCCCTCATCGTGGAAGGCCTACGGCGTCGACGCCAACGACGACGGCCGCAAGGACCCCTACAACCCCGTCGACGCGATCTTCGCCGCGGCCCGCTACCTGAAGGCCGCGGGCGCCGACCAGGACCTGCGCCGGGCGATCTTCGCCTACAACCACGCCGACTGGTACGTCGACTCGGTGCTCCTGCGCGCGCGGCTGATCAGCGGCCTGCCGGCGGACTTCGTCGGGTCGCTCACCGGGCTCACGCAGGGCCGCTTCCCCGTCTACGCGCGCGCGACGTACGCCGACGACGTCGCCCACCGCGCCCGCGCCCTGCGCATCGCCCGCGGCCAGAACGCGGCGCTGCCGGTCGACGGCGACGCCGACCGCCGCTCGATCGACATCTACGCGCGCGCGAAGGCGCCGGTCATCGCCGTCCAGGACGGCCGCATCGTCGCGATGGGCCGCACGCGCGAGCTGGGCCGCTACATCAAGCTGCGCGACGCCTACGGCAACACGTACACGTACGCGAACCTCGGCTCGCTGGCGCGCGAGGTGCCGGTGCCCAAGGAGCGCACGGTCAGCAAGGCGGAGGTCGCCGAGGAGCTGGAGCTCGAGGAGCCGAAGGCCGACCCGCCGCCGACCGAGCCCGCCACCGCCGGGCGCCACCCCCGCCGCCCGGCCTCCAAGGCGCGCCCGGCGCACCGGCGCCCGACGACGAGCCGCCAGGCGCCGGCCGGCAAGCAGCGCCTGTTCGCGAACCCGAGCCGTCCCAACGCGCTCCGGGCGGGCGGCCGCGACCAGATCCTGCAGGCGGGCGGCGAGCTGCCCGGCCTGGAGACCTACAAGGCCTACTTCACGACGCCGTACGGGCTGAAGCGCGACGACGTCCGCCTGACGAGGCTCAAGGTGGGGTCGAAGGTCATCGCCGGCACGATCCTCGGCCGCCTCGGCGAGCGCCGCAACGGCAAGCGCCCGCACACGACGTTCGCGATCCGCCCGGCCGGCCGCGGCGCCCCGAAGATCGACCCCAAGCCGATCCTCGACGGCTGGAAGCTGCTGGAGTCGACGGCGATCTACCGCGCCGAGGGCCGCAACGCGCTGCTGGAGAGCGACGACGCGTCGATCGGCCAGCTCCTGCTGATGAGCAAGGAGCAGCTGCAGACGCGCGTGCTGGAGGACCCGCGGATCGAGATCTACGAGTGCGGCCGCCGCGACGTCGAGGCCGGCATCGTCGACCGCCGCGTCCTCGCGACGCTCGCGTTCCTGTCGGCGTCGGGCCTGCGCCCGACCGTCAGCAGCCTCGAGTGCGGCCACTCGTACCTGACCGCCGGCGGGAACGTGTCGCACCACTCGTCGGGCAACGCCGTCGACATCGCCAAGATCAACGGCATCCCGATCCTCGGCCACCAGGGCTCCGGGTCGATCACCGACATCACCGTGCGCCGCCTGCTGACGCTGCAGGGCACGATGAAGCCCGACCAGATCATCACGCTGCACAGCTATCCGGGCACCGACAACACGCTCGCCCTCGCCGACCACGACGACCACATCCACGTCGGCTTCCGGCCGCTGGACGGCCGCGGCGCGGTGAAGTTCCAGTCGGTCCTGCGCCCGGGCCAGTGGACGAAGCTGGTCGAGCGCCTCAAGTCGCTCGACAACCCCGAGGTGCCGCTGACGCCGTCCGAGTACGCGTTGCCGGCCGACCCGGATGCCGACCGCGCCGGCTCCGGCGGCTAGGGCGTTCCGCTTCGCCCAGTTCGAGCTGCCCTGGGCGATCGGTCCGGTCGACGGCCGCTACGTGCTGCGCCCGCACGCCGGCGAGGCGCCGACCCACGTCGTCGTCATCGCGACGCTGGGCGCGCCCCAGCGGCGGCTGCTGCGCCGGCGCCGGCCGCGGCGGGTCGATCCGCAGCCGCCGGTCGCGCCGGTGCCGGTGACGCGCGCCACCGTCATCGACGCGGACGCGCTCCCGGGCGAGCACGAGGCGTCCCGCTGGCTGGACGGCGTCGACGCGGACGCCTTCGCCGCCGGGGCGCTCGCGGTCCTCAACCGCGTCGTGGCCGCGCATCGCATCGCCGCCGCCGAGCCCGGCGCGCGGGACGTGACGCGGGCGCAGGCGCTCGCCGTCCGGGTCGGGTTCGGCCACGGCGAGGAGGTCGCCGACGGGCGCCACCGCGCCGCCGTCGAGCTGCCCGCGGGCGGGGCCGGGCGGCGGACCGAGGCGCTGCGCTCGCAGGAGCGCCTGGCGGCGCTGCTGGGCGGCCGCGACGTGGCGCCGGCCGCCGAGGAGCTGGCCCAGCGCGCACGGGTCGACCTGGCCGCCGGCCGCTCCCGCCTGGCCGCGTTCGGGCTGGTCTCCGGGCTCGACGCCGCGCTCGCCGAGCTGGTCCCGTGGCAGGATCGGGGGGACATGGCGACGCGGATCGACGAGCTGCGGCAGCTGCGCCCCCAGGCGCAGGCGGTCGCCGCGCGGGCGCTCCAGGGCGGCCTGGACGCGGACGAGGAGGCGGTGGTCGACCGGGTGCTCGGTCGGCTGGAGGCGGCGATGCGCGCGCGGGTCGCGCTCGGCTTCGACTGATGGCCGACGATCTCGTCCCGGGCCCCGACGGGCGTCCCCGCTGCCGCTGGGCGACCTCGGCCGAGGACTACCTGCGCTACCACGACGAGGAGTGGGGCCGCCCGGTCCGCGGCGACGACGCGCTGTTCGAGCGGCTGTGCCTCGAGGCGTTCCAGTCCGGGCTGTCGTGGCTGACGATCCTGCGCAAGCGCGAGGGCTTCCGGCGCGCGTTCGCGGGCTTCCGCATCGAGGCGGTCGCCCGCTTCGGCGACGACGACGTGGCGCGGCTGCTGGCCGACGCCTCGATCGTGCGCAACCGGGCCAAGATCGCCGCCGCGATCGCGAACGCGCGCGCCGCCCTGGCCCTGGAGGACACGACGCTGACCGACCTGATCTGGTCGTTCGCGCCCGACCCCGACGGCCGGCCGGCGCCGCGCACGATGGCCGACCTGCCCGCCACGACGCCCGAGTCCAAGGCCCTGGCCAAGGAGCTCAAGCGTCGTGGCTTCGTGTTCGTGGGCCCGACGACCGCCTACGCGGCGATGCAGGCCTGCGGGCTGGTCAACGACCACCTCGAGGGCTGCGCGGCCCGGTAGCCGCTACGCGGCGCGGCGCCCGGCCGCCACGAGGTACTCGAACTCGTAGCGCGCCGGCTGCCCGGGCGCCGCGAGGTTGCGCCGTGCGAACATCGCCTCGAGCTCGGCGTCGAGCGCGGCGGCGCGCTCGGGCTCGCCCTCCAGGCCGCGGTAGGCCACGATCGTCGGGCCGTAGCGCTGCTTGAAGTAGTCGCGGTCGGCGGCCGGCGAGCCCCACAGCGAGACCGGGAGCATCGCGCGGGTCAGCGACAGGTCCTCCAGCGCGTCGCCGAAGCGGGCGCGCAGGTGCGCCTCGCCGCCCCACAGCGGCGGCGCCGACGCGCCGGGCGGGGGCGCGGGCACGTACGGGCGCATCGTGCGGAACAGCTCGCCGATGGTCCCCTCGGGCGTCCAGTTCAGCATCGCCACCGTCCCGCCGGGCCGGCAGACGCGCGCCAGCTCGGCCGCCACGCGGTCGTGGTGCGGGGCGAACATCGCGCCGATGCACGACATGACGACGTCGAACGCGCCGTCGTCGAACGGCAGCGCCTCGGCGTCGGCCTCGACCCACTCCAGCTCCACGCCCCGCTCGGCCGCGCGCACGCGCCCGTCGGGGAACAGCTCGGGGGTCAGGTCGGACGCCACGACCGCCGCGCCGCGCGCGGCGGCCTCGATCGCCGCGTTGCCGGTGCCGGCCGCCACGTCGAGGACGCGGTCGCCGGCGGCGATGCCGGCCGCGTCGACGAGGGCCGGGCCCAGCGGCAGCAGGAAGTCGCGGACCATGCCCGGGTAGTCGCCCAGGCCCCACATGCGCCGGTGGCGCTCCTTCAGCTCGCGATCCGCGGACGTCGCGGTCTGCGTCGCACTCATCGGGATACCTCCACGTTCTCGGTGTCGGCGCGACGCTACGCGCGGCCCGCGCGCTCGACATCGGGAGGCGCTCCCCATCTTTGGGCCGCTCGGGCCGCCTCGCGCCGGGAGGCGACGCCGAGCTTGGCCAGCACCGCCGACACGTGGTGGTCGACGGTCTTGGGCGAGATCACCAGCCGCTCGGCGATCTCGGCGTTCGTGGCGCCCTCGGCCAGCAGCGCGAGCACCTCCAGCTGGCGCGGTGTCAGGCCCGCCGGGGCCTCGCGCGACGCCGCGCGCGGGCCGCGCGGGATGCGCCGCACGCCCGCCGCCCGCAGCCGCCGGCGCAGCCGCGCCGCCGAGCGCGCCGCGCCCAGCCGGTCGAACGTCTGCAGCGCCTCGATCGCGTCGGCCTCGTCGAGGCTGTCGGCCAGCGCGTCGGCGGCCTCGTAGGGGAATCCGAGCGCGGTCCACGCCTCGGCGGCGCCGCGCGGGTCGCCCGCGATCGAGCGCGCGTACGGCGCCGGCGTCCCCTCCGGGGCCGGAGCGCGCACGCCGGCCCGCCAGCGCCAGTAGGCGAGCTCGCCCATCTGCCACGGGTCGCGGCGCGCCACCGCCAGGTCGTAGACGTCGCCGATCGCCGCGAGCACGCCGGCGGGGTCGTCCTCCAGCCACGCGTGCTCGGCCCGCGCGGCGGCCGCCGGTCCGAGGCGCTGCAGCTCCCCGGTGTCGACCGAGCGCGCCCAGGCGCGGTCGAGGAACGAGCCGGCCTCGGTGCCGCCGCGGCGCGCGTCCAGGCGGCCGAGCACGATCAGGCCCGGGCAGGGCCGCGGGCCGGGCTGGTGCTCGAGCTCCAGCGACGCGTGCGCGTCGGCCTCGGCGGCCGCCCACTCCCCCACCAGCATCCGCAGATGGGCCCGCGTCCCGAGCAGGTACTGGACGTAGCCCTCCAGCTCGCGCTCGCGCGCGAACGCCAGCGCGCGCTCGATGTCGGCGCGCGCGCCGTCGGCGTCGCGCCGCCACATCAGCGTCATCCAGGCGAGGTTCACGATCGCCCGGCAGGCGTCGTCGTCGAGGCCGGCGTCGAGGGCGATCGCGTGCGCCTCCTCGAGGATCGCGCGCGCCGGGAGCGGGTCGGGGCGGTCCATCATCGCGGTCCCGACGTTCGTCAGCGCGTGGCAGACGATCGCGTCGTCGCCCAGCGCCCGGCCGAGCGCGACCGCCCGCAGGCCGAGGTCGATCGCCTCCCGGTGGCGCTGGGCCAGCATCGCCAGCTGCGACCGGCCGCTGATCGCCATCGCCAGCTCGCGGCTGTCGGGGAACGCCTCCAGCACGGCCACGGCGCGCTCGGCGGCCGCGTCGGCCTCCTCGCCGCGCCCCGCCCACCACAGCGCGCGCGCCAGGCGGCGCAGGTCGTCACCGACGCGCAGCGCGTCGCCCGCCGCCTCGTGGCGGGCCAGCAACGCCCGGCGCGCCTCGAGCGAGCGCTCGGAGCGCCCGCCCAGGTACGCCTCGGTCGCCACGCCCTCCAGCGCCCGCTCGACCTCCTCCGGCGTGCCGCCGACCGCGAGCGCCGCCTCCCAGTGCTCGAGCGCGTCGCCGTGGCCGCCGGCGCCCGCGGCCGCCTGCGCGGCGCGCGGGGCCAGCCGCCGGATCGCGTCGACGTCACCGGCCCGCCGCGCGTGGTGGGCCAGCCGCGCGGGGTCCGCGTCCCGCGCCTCCAGCGCGGCGAGCACCCGCAGGTCCAGCTCGCGGTGGCGCACCGCCGACAGCTCGTCCTCGACCGCGCGCCGCGCGAGCTCGTGGCGATAGGCCAGCGCGGGGCCGCGCGCCTCCAGGATGCCGGCCGCCAGGCAGGCCTCGACCGCCTCGGCGCGCAGGCCCAGCGCCTCGACGAGCGCCAGCTCGACCTGGCCGGGCACGACCGCCGCGACCTCCGCCACCTCGCGCGCCGGCGGGTCCAGCGCGGCCATCCGCTGCGCCATCGCGTCGCGCACGCTCGCCGGCACCGCGCGGTCGCCGGGCGCGCTCAGCGCCTCGGTCACGAGGAAGGGGTTGCCGCCCGTGAGCGCGTGGACGGCGGCGCCGTCGCGGCCGGCCGGGCGGGCGAGCGCGTCGACGGCGGCCGGCGACAGGGGCGCGAGCTCCACGCGGGTCGTCGCCTCGCGCGGCAGCGCGGCCAGGACGGTGCGCACGTCGGGGCGCTCGCCGAGCGCGTCGGTGCGGCAGGTCAGCACGAGGCAGCCGCGGCCGCGGGGCAGCCGGCGGGCCAGCAGCGCGAGCAGGTCCAGCGTCGCGTCGTCGGCCCAGTGCAGGTCCTCCACGACGAGCGTCGCGGCGCCGGGCGCGTCGAGCTCGGCCAGCAGCTCGCCCAGCAGCGCCTCGCGCGAGGCGCCGCGCTCCAGCAGCGCCAGCAGCGCGTCGCCCGCGTCGCGGGCGACGTCCCACACCGGACCGAGCGCGCGCGGCGTGACCAGCGGGTCGCACGCGCCCCACAGCACGCGCCGGCGCGGGGTCTCGCGGCACGTGGCGGTCACGAGCGACGTCTTGCCGATCCCCGCCTCGCCGGCCACCAGCACGATCCGGCCGCCCGCGCGCGACGCCTCGAGGGCGCCCGCGAGGGCCGCCCGCTCGTCCTCCCGCTCCAGCAGCTCGGTGGTCGCCATCCGCGGCGCGAGCCTATCCGGCGCCCGGATGGGTAGTCGGAGGTCATGACGGACTTCTCGGTGACCCCCGGCGAGCGCTCCGGCGACCGTCAGGGACTGGCGGTCGCGGGCGAGCTGGACCTGGTGTCCGCCCTGCGGCTGGAGATGGCGATCGACGCGACCGCCGACGCCGGCGTGCGCCATCTCTCGATCGACCTGAGCGAGACGACGTTCCTCGACTCCACCGGCCTGGCGGCGATCATGGAGGGGCGCCGGCGGCTGACCGATCGCGGCGGCTCGCTCGTCGTGACCGAGGCCGGGCCCAACGTGCGCCGCGTGCTGGCGCTCACGGGCCTGGACGGGGTGCTGATGGCCCCGGGCGGGCGCTGACGCGCGCTCAGAGCGCGGCCAGCACCGCCTCGAGCTCGTCGACCACGTCGCCGTCCAGGCGGACGGTCGCGTCCGCGTCGAACGGCGTCGGGCCCTTCGTCACGATCGCGACCGCGCCGCCGGCCGACGCGGTGACGTCGGCCAGCCCCGCGACCGGCCACACCTCCAGCGACGTCCCGATGCACAGCAGCACGTCGGCACCGCGGGCCAGCTCCGTGGCCTCCTCCATCGCCCCGTCGGGCAGCAGCTCGCCGAACAGCACCACCCCGGGCTTCAGCGGCCGCGCGCAGTCGCAGCGCGGGATGCCCTGCGGGTCGGCGTCGAGCCGCTCGCGCACGTCGTCGAGCGGGTAGCGGGCGCCGCAGGCCAGGCACACCGACCAGTCGATCGTGCCGTGCACCTCGATCAGGCGGCGCGTGCCGGCTTTGCGGTGCAGCCCGTCGATGTTCTGCGTGACGACCGCGTCGAGGATGCCGCGCGACTCCAGCTCGGCCAGGACGCGGTGGGCGCCGTTGGGCTCCTTGCCGTCGAGGACGTGGAAGCGGTGCCCGTAGAACCGCCAGAAGCGCTCGGGGTCGCGGCGCCAGGCGTCGATGTGGGCGACCTCCATCGGGTCGACGTTCGCCCACAGCCCCGTGACGGGCGAGCGGAAGTCGGGGATCCCGGAGGGCACCGAGATCCCCGCCCCGGTCAGCGCGACGACCGAGCCGGCGTCGCGCAGGAGCGCCGCGAGGCGCTCGGCGCCTACCTGCCCTGCCACCTCGGCCGCCGCTTGGTCAGGAACGCCGTGATGCCCTCGCGCGCGTCCTCGCTGGCGAACACCGTGCCGAACGCCTGCATCTCCGCGGCCAGGCCCGCGTCGAGGTCGCCGGCGGCGGACACGCGCTTGATCTGCTCGAGCGCGAGCGGCGCCGCGCCGGCGAGCTTGCGCGCCCACGCCAGCGCCGTGTCGAGCAGCTCGTGGTCGGGGACGACCGCGCTGGCCAGGCCGAACTCGAACGCCTCCTCGCCGGTGATCGCGTCGCCGGTGAGGTTCATCTCCAGCGCCTTGGAGGCGCCGACGAGCCGCGGCAGCCGCTGGGTGCCGCCGAAGCCGGGGATGATGCCGAGGTTGATCTCCGGCTGGCCGAACAGGGCGGAGTAGGCGGCGACGCGCACGTCGCAGGCCATCGCCAGCTCGCAGCCGCCGCCGTAGGCGATCGAGTTGACCGCGGCGATCGTCGCGATCGGGCTCTGCTCCATCTCGCGGAACAGCCCGTGCGCGGCCTGCAGCAGCTCGGCGCCGCTGGTCTCGTCGAGCGTGGTGAACGCCTTGATGTCGGCGCCGGCGCTGAACACGAGCGGGTTGCCCGACGCGAGCACGGCCGCCCGCACGCCGGCGTCCTTGATGCCGTCCCAGGCCGCGCGCAGCGCCCGGATGACGTCCGGCGACAGCGAGTTGGCGGGCGGGTTGTTGATCCACAGGATCGCGATGTCGTCGCGCGTCTCGACCTGGATGGGGCCCTCGCCCTTGCCCTCGTCGGGCCGCGGCCACGGGAAGAAGCCCTGGCCGGCCTTCTGGCCCAGGCGCCCCTGGGCGACCATGCGCCGCAGGATCGCCGGCGGCTCGAAGCGCTCGCCGTAGCGCTCGGCGGCGTTCTCGAGCTTCTCCAGCGCGACGTCGAGGCCCTCGATGTCGGCGCGCATGAGCGGCGGCAGGATCCCGCGCCGGGGGTCCATGCCCGCGCCCGCCATCAGGCCGAGGTCGATCGCGCGGGTCTGGGCGACGCCCTCCTCGAGCACGAGGCAGGCCTCGACGAGCATCTTCAGCGTGTACAGCTCCGCGAGCTCGTCGGCGTCGGCCTCCGCGTCGCCGGGGAGCTGCGGCTCGCCGTCCTTGTAGAAGCCGTCGCCGCCCGACTTGGCGCCGAGCTTGCCCTCGGCGACCAGGCGCTGCATGCCCTGGTGGACGTAGAAGCGCTCCTCGCCGTAGGACTCGAGCAGGTGCTGGCTGACGTGCAGCACCGTGTCGAGGCCGAGCAGGTCGATGAGGAAGAACGGCCCCATCGGCGCGATGTTCCTGGCGCCGACGCCCTCGTCGATGGACTTGATCGACAGGCCGCGCTCCTCCTGGGCGCGGAACACCTCGCTGAGCGCGCTCGTGAGGATCCGGTTCACGACGAACCCGGGCACCTCCGCGCACGTGATCGGCTGCTTCTTGATCGCCTGCGCGAAGTTGATCGCGGCGGTCGTCGTCTCCGGCGCCGTCTCGTCGCCCTCGACGATCTCCAGCAGCGGCATGACGCTGGCCGGGTAGAAGAAGTGGAAGCCGCAGACCTTGTCGGGGCGCGTGGTCGCGTCGCCGATCTCGGCGATCGACAGCGACGACGTGTTGGAGGCGAGGATCGCGTGACCGGGCGTGACCGCGTCGAGCTCGGCGAACACGGCCTGCTTGATCGCCATGCGCTCGGGCACCGCCTCGATCACGAAGTCGACGTCGCCGAAGCCCTCGTAGCTCGTCGTGCCGGTGATGCGCCCGACGATCTCCTCGACGTTGGCGTCCGCCTGCTCCTGGGTGATCTTCTCCTTCTTGACCAGGCGCGCCTGCTGGGCGGTGGTCACCTCGCGGGCCTTGTCGAGACCGACGTCGACGAACTTCTGGTCGACGTCCTTGAGCAGGACCGGGATCCCGGCGGCGGCGATCGTCTGCGCGATCTCCCCGCCCATCGTGCCGGCCCCGACGACGGCAGCCTTGAAGACGAACATGCCGCCCAGCCTATTGACTCGCGAGTCAACGAGCGGGATCGACCACGATCTTCCCGTGCACGTGGCCGCCGGCGAGCGCCTCCAGGCCCTCGGGGACGAGCTCGTCGAGCGCGATGACGCGGTCGGTGACCGTCGCGGCGAGGTCGGTCTCGGCGAGCTGCGCCAGGGCCGGCCCGAGGTCCTCGGCCAGCACGTGCGCCAGCGACGTGCGCAGGTCGATCTCGCGCAGCGCGAGGTCGAGCAGGTCGAGCTCGACCGGCGCCTTCTGCAGCCCGACGATCACGACCGTGCCGCCGCGGCGGGTGGCGGCGATCGCCGTCGGCGGCCCCGACGGGATGCCGGTGCACTCGACGACCGCGTGCGCGCCGGCGCCGTCCGTGAGGGCGCGCACCGCCTCGGCCGCGTCGGTCGCGCGCGCATCGACGACGTCGGTGGCGCCCACCGCGCGGGCGATCTCCAGGCGCGCCGGGTCGACGTCGACGGCGATGACGCGCCCGGCCTCGCCGGCGGCCGCGGCGGCGACGACGAACATGCCGATGCCGCCGGCGCCCAGCACCGCGACGCTGTCGCCGGGCCGGGTCTGCGCGCGCGTGAACGCGTGGATGCCCACCGCGAACGGCTGCGCCAGCGCGGCCGCGTCGTCGCTGCAGCCGTCGGGCACGGGCAGGCACGTCGAGGCGGGGACCGCGACGCGCTCGGCCAGCCCGCCGTGGGCCTGCAGGCCGATCGTGTAGTAGCGCTCGCACAGGTTCGTGCGCCCGCGCGCGCACCAGTCGCAGCGCCCGCACGAGACGCCGGCGCCGGTGACGACGCGGTCGCCGGGCGCGAAGCCCTCGACGTCGGGCCCGACCGCCTCGACGACGCCGACGAGCTCGTGGCCGAGGACGAGCGGGCCGACGTGGCCGCTGCCGGGGTGGCGCTCGCGCAGCGGCACGAGCACCGGCCCGTGCAGGTACTCGCCGCAGTCGCTGCCGCAGATCGCGGCGCGCGCGACCCGCAGCAGCAGCTCGCCGGGCGCCGGCGGCCCAGGGTCGGCGACGGACTCGATGCGGACGTCGTGCGGCCCGTGGTAGACGGCCGCCCTCATGGCGTGACCCCGTGGAAGCTCATGTGAAGAACTCCATCACACGACCACCCCTGCTGCAAAGGAATGCTTAACGCACGCCGAGCTCGCGGTCGCTCTCGAGCTCGATCGCGAACCGGCGCACGGTCGCGCGGACGATGCGGTGCATCCGACGGCGGACGAGCAGGAGGTCGCGCAGGACGTTGCCCTCCTTCAGGCGGTACTCGAGCTCCAGCGACACCTCGCCCGGCGCGAAGCGCAGCCGCTGCGTCCCGGTCACCTCCGGGTCCTCGAACTCGACGTCCTGGCCCTCGCGCGGGCTGAACCAGACGACGTCCTCGATCACCCGGCCGCGCCCGCCGGGCCGCGAGTCCCACGTCAGCGAGCCGCCGCGCGGCCAGTCGGCGTCGACGGAGACGACGTGCCCGAAGCCCGGCACGAACGACGCCCAGCGGGTCGTGTCGTACCACAGCTCCTCGGCGTTGAAGATCGAGTCGCCGATCGCGGCGCTGGCCTTCACCTTCGACACGGCCGGCTCACAGCTCCGCGCGGATCGCCTCGATCGCCGCCGCCGCGGCGTCCAGGCGCGGGCGCACCTCGGCGGCCAGGCGCTCGCGCTCGGCCTCGCCGGCCGGCGTCACGCGGTAGAAGCGCCGCGAGCGCCGCTCCGGGTGCTCCCATTCGCCGGCGATCAGCCCGTCGGCCTCCAGCTGGCGCAGCAGCGGGTACATCGTGTTCGGGTTCACCGCGAGCAGGCCGCCGGTGAGCTCGGCGATGCGCTCCATGAGCTGGTTGCCGTAGCACGGCTCGCGCGCGCACAGGTGCAGCACGAGCAGCGGCAGCAGCCCGCTGCGGCGCAGCCCGGCGACGAGCGGGTCCGACGAGCCCGCCCCGCCCGCGGCGGCCCGCGCCCGGTCCAGGGGCGCGGCCTCGGCCACGGCGGCGTCGGTGCGGGGGCGCGACCCGGTCATCACGGCCAGTATGGCGGGCGCCCCGCCGGCGGGCCCGCGGGATCGGCCCGCGGGCCGCCGGAGCGGCGGGTGCTACGCGGTCGCGGCCGCGGGCTCCTCGATGCGGCGCGGCAGCAGCGTCTCGCGCGCGATGACCAGGCGCTGGATCTGGGACGTGCCCTCGTACAGCTGCATGATCTTCGCGTCGCGCATCAGCTTCTCGACCGGGTACTCCTTGATGAAGCCGTACCCGCCGTAGACCTGGACGGCGTCGGTCGTGACCTCCATCGCGGTGTCGGCCGCGAAGCGCTTGGCGTGCGAGGACTCGATCGTGTTGCGCTTGCCCTGGTCCAGCAGGACCGCCGAGTTCCAGGTGGCCAGGCGCGACAGGTGCACCTTGGTCGCCATGTCGGCGATCATGAACTGGATCGCCTGGTGCATCGCGATCGGCACGCCGAACTGGACGCGCTCCTTGGAGTACTCGGTGGCGAACTCGAAGGCCGCGCGGGCGATGCCGGTGGCCATCGCCGCGACGCCGGGGCGCGTGCGGTCGAGGGTCATCATCGCCAGCTTGAAGCCCTTGTTCTCCTCGCCGATGAGGTACTTGGCGTCGACCTCGGTGTCGTTGAACGTGATGGTCGCGGTGTTCGAGGCGCGCTGACCCATCTTGTCCTCCTTCTTGTCGACCGTGACGGTGTCGTCACGGCGGACCAGGAAGGCGGAGATGCCGCGGTGGCCGGCGTCCGGGTCGGTCTTGGCGTAGACCGTGTACCAGTTGGCGTAGGTGCCGTTGGTGATGAAGCACTTGGACCCGTTGAGGACGTACTTGTCGCCCTTGCGCACCGCGCGGGTCCGCATGCCCGACACGTCGGAGCCGGCGTCGGGCTCGGTGAGGCAGAACGAGGCCAGCGCCTTGTTCTCGATGAGGTCGGTGAAGTACTCCTTCTTGACCTCGTCGGAGCCGCCCAGGTAGACGGGCGCGGCGGCGAGGCCGTTGGCGCCGATCGAGGTGGCGATGCCGGAGCAGCCCCAGGCCAGCTCCTCCTCGATCAGGCAGCCGTCGAGGTACGACAGGCCGGGTCCGCCGTACTCCTCGGGCGCGTGGACGTTCATCAGACCGACCTCCCAGGCCTTGTCGATGATGTCCTGCGGCCACGTGCCGTCCTTGTCGTACTCCCAGGCGACCGGACGGATCTCCTTCTCCGCGAAGTCGTGGGCCAGCTCGCGCAGAGCCTTCTGCTCGTCCGTAAGGGTGAAGTCGACCATGTTGGTGCTCGTCCTTCTCGTCGGCGTTCGTGCGATTGACTCGTCAGTCAACGACCTGCGCACAGAGTACCCCTTCCGGACGCGGATCCCACGCACTTCGGACGAACGTCCGCAACAATGCGCACATGCAGGAGGCGTTCGAGGTCCTGATCTTCGCGGTCGTCATCCTGGCCGCGCTGGTCGGGATCGCCGGGTTCGCCTCGCGCGGGCGCGCGTACGACGAGATCGGGCGCGGCAGCCTGTCGATCGACCGCGCCCCGCCGGCGCCGTCCACGGCGGCGGTGCGCGACGCCGAGATCCGCCAGATGCTCGACGCCGCCAACGACCGCCGCATCCGCCGCGGGCAGGCGCCGCTCGACGTCGGCGCCGAGCTGGCGCGGCTCACCGGGGCGGCCGATCCGGGCCTGGAGGCCGAGGTCCGGGCGCTCGTCGTGGCCCGCAACGAGCGCCGCGCGCGCACCGGCAAGCCGCCCCTCGACGTGGAGGCCGAGGTCCGACGGGCGCTGAGCGATCGGACGTGATCGCGGCAAGCTGCTAGAAACCGCCCATGCCCGATCCGCGCGTCTTCGAGCTCGACGACCTGGTCAACCGGCCGGGGACGTACTTCAACCCCCAGACCGAGGTCCTGATCGTCGTCGACGACTCGCCCGAGATGGATCAGGAGATCTTCAACATGGAGAAGTACGAGGGCGCCGAGTGGGTCCTGGTGTCCGACGAGGTCCCGGTCGACGAGAACGCGCGCGACGAGCTGATCGAGCGCTTCCAGGTCCACTACCACCCCGGCTCCGAGCGGTCGCTGGCCGCCGCGTCCGACGAGGAGGATGACGCCGAGGTCGACGAGCTCGACGCCGACGACCAGGAGGTCGGGCGCGACGACTGAGCGCCGCGCCCGCGGGTCCTCCTAGGGCCGCCAGGCGCAGCCGACGGGTCCGGAGCTCGCGCCGACCGGGGTCCCCACCGGGCCGCCGGCCGTCGTGATGATCGCCAGGCCGCCGTTGGACGAGCACCCATCACCCGCGTTCAGCGAGTCCGCGAGCAGCACAGCTAGCGGACGTCGCGGGCGACGCCCTCGGCGCCGCGCGCGGTCACGCCCGCGGCGTGCGCGCGCCAGCCCAGGTGCACGCCGCCGCCGCGCGTGCGGACGAGCACGTCGGCGCCGGACCCGCGCACGCCGCGCGCGTCGAAGGCGCCGGTCGTGGTGAGGTGCACGGCGCCGGTGCGCGGGTCGATCCACGCGCCGTCGACGTTCTCGCTCGGGCGGGTGAGGCCGATGTCGGCGCCGCGCAGGAAGGGCGCCCAGCGCCCGTCGCGGCGCCGCACGGCGAGGTCCTGCGGCGCGAAGCGGTGCGCGCCGGCGCGGAAGCCGCCGGTGGTGCTGACGACGAGCCGGCCGCGGCGGTCGACCGCCAGCGCGTCGATGTCGGCGCCGCGGCCGCGGAGCCCCGCGCGGGCGGCGCGCAGGACGACCGACAGGCGCGAGCCGCGCGCGCGGACGACGTCGGACGGGCCGACGCGCCCGACGCCCTCGAGCCGCTGCGCGCGGCTGAACGTGAGCAGCAGGCTCCCGTCGCGCGGGTCGACGGTGGCGGCGTCGATGTGGGTCCCCGGGCGCACCCCGGCCTCGCTGCCGTCGAAGCGCAGCTCCGCGGTGCCGGTCTCCTCGTCGAGCGCGACGACGTCGCGGGAGTCGGCGTCGACGCCGGCGAGCTTCGCGGCGTTCTCGGCGGTGACCAGCCGCACCCCGTTCACCGGATCGCGGAACGCGTCCCAGGCGGGCTTGTGCTCGAGCGCGTCGACGCGGTAGCTCCCCACCTGGCGCCAGCTCGCCGGCGTGGCGTACTTGGCGAGGCCGAACGTCCCCTCGGACCCCTTCTTCCAGGGCTCGTCGATGAACTCGAACGCGGTGCCGCCCAGGTAGGCGCCGCCGGCGCTGCCGGGCGGCGCCTCGCGCCACTGCGCGGCGATGTAGGCGGCCTGCTGCTGCTCGCTCTCCCGGCAGGGCGGCTTGACGAACCCGCCGCAGGACCCGTTGATCGGGACGCCCAGCTCCGAGAACCAGACGGCCAGGTTCGGGAACTCCCTGCTGAAGCGCGTGAGCCAGTCGCGCAGGTAGCCGCCCGGGTTGAACGTCTGGACCGCGGCGAAGAAGCGCGACCCGATGAACGCCTCGCCGAGCCGCGGATCGGCCCGGATCGCCTCGAGCACGGTGCGGGTGGCCGAGAAGGCGGGCTGCGGGTCGTCGAACGTCGCGAACGACACCGGCGCCGACACGGGCAGGCGCCGCGTCGCGCCCAGGTCGTCCTCGGCCTTCACGAGCGCGGCGATCGCGTCGGCCACTCGGCCGAGGTTCGCGCGGCGCACGTTCGGATCCTGGTTGTTGCCCTCGAGGTCGACCTCGTTGCCGACCGACCAGGCGACGACCGCCGGGTGCGGGGTCTTCGAGGGACGGCCGCCGGTGTCGACGTAGACCTCGCGGACGATGTCCGGGAGCGCCCGCCCGTCGGTCAGGACGAAGTAGTTGCTGATCGGGACGACGACGCGCAGCCCGCGCTGGTGCGCCTCGTTGAGGAACGGCAGGTGGTTGCGCTGCGGGTTCCAGTTGTAGAGGCGGATGAGGTTGGCGCCGAGGTCCTGGATGGCGGCGAGGTCGCCGCGGCCGCCGCCGGCCGACGACCACAGCGCGGTGAAGTCGGCGTTGGCGAAGTCCGTGTCGAAGTACGCGCACGGCGGTCCACACGGCTCGTAGTCGGAGGGCGCCGGCTGGTAGGCGACCCCCTTGATCGGGAACAGCTCCGAGCCGGGCGGGGCGGCGTCGGCGATCGGCGCGGCGAGAAGCGCGGCGGCGCCGGCGGCCAGCAGCGCGCGCGTGACGATCCGTCGTCCGGGAGCACCCATCGGCGCGCCAGCATAGTCGGCGCCCCGCCGCTCGCCGCCGCTACGCCGCGTGCGTGGTGCGCTCGGCCCGCTCGGCGCGCTTGGCGTCGGCGTCCGGGTCGCGGCGGTCGGCGATGATCGACGCGATCATCCCGATCGTGAACGCGGCGACCACGATCAGCAGGCTGACGACCGGCCCGATGTGGACCAGGTCCTCGATCAGCAGCTTCACGCCGACGATGCCGAGCACGATCGCGATCGTCTCGTCGAGGTAGCGGAAGCGCCGCACGAGCCCCTCGACCAGCACGAACAGCGCGCGCATGCCCAGCAGCGCGAACGCGTTGGCGATCCAGATCGCGAACGCGTCGGTCGTGATCGCGAACGCGGCCGGGATCGAGTCGATGGCGAACGCGATGTCGGCGAACACGATCGCCACCAGGCACAGCGTCAGCGGCGAGGCGCCCGGCCGGATGCGCCGCGCCAGGCGCACCGGCATCGTGTCCTCCGGGTCCTGGTCGTGGCCGACGCCCTTGAACATCCGGTAGGCCAGGAACAGCAGCGTCACCGCGAGGACGTAGATGACGACGTGGAACCGCTCGATCAGCGCGGTGCCGCCGAGGATCGCCAGGCCGCGCATGCACAGCGCCAGCACGATGCCCCAGAACAGGAGCTTCGGCCGTGCCTGCGACGGCACCCCGAAGTACGCGAACAGCAGCAGGAAGACGAACAGGTTGTCGAGCGACAGCGTGCGCTCGATCAGGTAGACGGTCGTGTAGTCGACGGCGACGTCGGTCTCGCCCAGCAGGATGATCAGCGGCGCGACGAGGATGCTGAGCACCAGCCAGCCGATCGACCACACGACGCCCTCGCGGAACGTCGGCTCGCGACCCCGCGCGAACAGCAGCAGGTCGACGAGCAGCAGGCCGACGATGATCGCCGCGGCGGCAGCGATCGGGCCGGGTCCGGAGATGACGGCGATCATGCGAAGAAGAAGGCGAGGCCGAGGACAGCGTAGAGCGCGAGGAGCTGCAGACCCTCGAACCAGTGCGACTCGCCCTCGTTGGTGACGACCTGCGCGATCACCACCGCCAGGATCAGCGCGCCGAGCTCGAACCCGTTGAGCACGAACGGCATCGGGCCCGGCCCGATGAAGAAGGAGCAGACGACCAGCAGCGGCGCCGCGAACAGCGCGACCTGGGCGCTGGAGCCGATCGCGATGTTGACCGCCAGGTCCATCTTGTTCTTGACCGCCACGATCACCGCCACCCAGTGCTCGGCGGCGTTGCCGACGATCGCGACGACGATCACGCCGACGAAGAACTCGCTGAGCCCGATCGACGCCGACGCCTCGGTGATCGAGTCGACGAGGATCTCCGACATCACGCCGACGGCGACGCCCGCCGCCGCGAGCGCGATCACCGCCGTCCGCACCCGCCACGGCCCCTCGCCCTCGTCCTCGCCGGCCGTGTGCGGGTTGAACAGCTCGCGGTGGGTGCGCAGCGAGAACAGCAGGCCGAACCCGTAGGTGACCAGCAGGACGATCGAGACCGCCAGCGACAGGTGCTCGACGGTGCTGTCGTAGTTGACGCGCTCGTCGCCCGGCGACGGCAGGCCCTGCCCCTCCACCAGCTCGAAGATCGCCGGCATGATCAGCGCGGCCAGCGCCAGCAGCAGCATCAGCGACTGCGCGTTGGCGGCGGTGCGGTCGAAGAACTGGCGCTCGCGGCGCAGCCCGCCGATGAGCATCGACGCGCCCATGACGAGCAGGATGTTCCCGAGGATCGAGCCGACGAGCGACGCCTTGACGACCTCGTGCAGCCCGGACCCGAGCGCGAACAGCGCGATGATGATCTCCGGCGCGTTGCCGAACGTGACGTTCAGCAGCCCGCCGATGCCGGGCCCGGAGCGGGCGGCGAGCTCCTCGGTGGCGCGGCCCATGAGCGCCGCCGTCGGGATCACGCCGAGCGCCGAGACGACGAACAGCGCCACCGCGCCGGCGTGGCCGATCTCGAGGATGACCGCGAGCGGGATCGCCGGCACCAGCAGGTAGGGCCATCCCGCGCTGCTGAGCAGGAACGCCCGCGCGCCTCTCACCGGCGCAACGCTACAGGTGCTTGGCGCATTCCTGGACCTTCGCGAGGTCCGCGCCGGCCTCCTGGAGGCACGTCGTGTACGGGTCGTCCTGGGCGGCGGCGCCGGCCGCGCGCTCGAGCGTCTCGGTCAGCTCCGAGAGCGGCCGGGCGCCCTCCGGCGCGCGGATCTCCTGGGGCTCGTCGAGCTCGCTGTACCGGAGGCTGAGCTCGAGCGTGCCGGCCGACAGCTCCAGGCGCACGACGAGCCGGCGCAGCCGCTCGTCCTCCTTGCCCGTGTCGACCTCCACGCGCGCGGAGCGCACCGCCTTCTCGAGCTCCTCGGCGTCGTCGGCGCCGAGCTGCTCGGAGATGTCGTTGCCCTGCGCCAGCTTGGTCACGTCGGCGAGCATCCGCGGCACGTCGACGCCGGCGGTGAGGTGGATCGTCTCGACGCCCTCGACGTCGCCCTCGCCGTCCTTGCGCGGGTCGACGAGCCAGCGGCGCGGGTCGATGCCGAGCTGGTCGAGCGTCGGCTGCGCGCGGCGGCGCTTGTCGGTCTCGCGCTCCGAGGCCGCGTAGGCCTTCGTGATGCGCGCCCAGTCGGACGCCGGGACCTCGTAGGCCTGGCCGGCGACGACGAGATAGCCCTTGTCGCCGGTCGAGATCGCCCCCGCCTCCAGCGACCCGCCGTCGGTGACCAGCGAGAGCTGGCCGTCGAGCTTGGGCAGCTGGTCCTCCCCGCCCTGGGCGAAGCGCGCGGTGAGCGTGCCCTCCAGCGAGCCGCTCTCGGCCAGGTCGGCGCGCACGCCGAGCTGCAGGCGGCCGCTCTCGACGGGCTGGTCGGAGGAGAACGTCGCCTCGATCAGCTCCGACGCGGACTTGTCGGAGGCGTCGTCGCCACCGCAGCCGGCGAGCGCGAGGGCGCCGGCGAGGACCGCGGCGAGGACGAGGCGCAACGCAACTTGCGGGCGCATCGGCGGTTGAACCTAGCATCGTGATGGTGCCGCGGACCGCAGTTCTCCTCGTCCTGATGGCGCTGGCCGGAGCCGCTCCCGCGGCCGCCGCGCCGGTCCACGTCGTCGAAGCCGACGGTGACGTCGTGCTGCGCGACGACCCCTACCTGCCGGCCGCCGGCCCGCTGCCGCCGCCCGCCGCGCAGCCGGCCGCGCGGGGCTCGGCCACGCCCGCCCGGGCCCGCGCCGCGGCCCGCAAGCGGACGTTCGCGCGGGTGGTCGACGACCTCGCGCGCGATGGGCGCCTGGACCCGCTCGTGCACGACGCCGCGCGCGACGCGGCCGCCGAGGCGCGGTCGCTGCTGCGCAAGCTCCCGACCGGCACGAGCAAGTCCAACCTCAGCGACGTGCGCGACCTGCTCGACGGCCTCGCCGCCCGCAACCAGGTGACCCCGGGCCGCATCCCGGTCCTCACCGAGATCCTGCGCCGCAACACCGAGTACTGGAACACCGGGCGCGCGCTGTCGTACGGCGCGCGGGTCGAGTTCCGCGGCAGCCGGATCGTGTGGCAGTACTACCCGGGCGCGGGGATCCAGCCGCAGTGGCTGGGCACGTTCGGCGCCGCGAACGCGTACTGGAAGTCCAACCGCCGCGCCGCCGCGACCGCGCTCGGCGAGCTGCTCGACGAGGTGCTCGCGCTCGCCTCCCCGCGCGCCGGCGGGATCGCCTGGGAGAGCTTCTTCACGTTCAGCGGCGCGCCGCCCGTGTGGGTGAGCGCGCTGTCGCAGGGCACCGGCATCCAGGCGCTGTCGCGCGCCTCCCAGAAGCTCGAGCGGCCCGACTTCCTCGAGGCGGCCAAGCAGGCGCTGGGCATCTTCCAGACGCCCCCGCCCGAGGGCGTGGCGCTGAAGCGCGGCGGCGGCGCCCACTACCTCATCTACTCCACCAACCCGCGCCTGCTCGTCCTCAACGGCTTCATCCAGTCGCTCAACGGGCTGTGGGACTACGCCCAGATCTCGCAGGACCCGGTCGGCCTGCAGCTCTTCGAGGCGGGCGACCGCGCCGCCCAGAAGGAGCTGCCCGACTACGACACCGGCGCCTGGTCGCTGTACGAGGGCACGAACGAGTCGTCGCTGAGCTACCACCAGCTCGTGCGCGAGTTCCTGCAGAACCTGTGCGAGCGCACCCAGACCGAGGCCTACTGCGCCACCGCGACGCGGTTCGCCCAGGACGAGACCGACCCGCCGTCGATCCGCATCCGCACCTCGACCGCGCGCACGCGCAAGCCGGTCACGATCCGGTTCACGCTGTCGAAGAAGTCGACGGTGAGCCTGTACGTGGACGACACCCCGATCACGTCGGCGACGCTGGCCTACGGGGAGCGCTCGCTCACGTGGGCCGGGCGCCGCAAGCCGGGGCCGGTGACGGTCACGCTGAAGGCCAAGGACCTCGCCGGCAACACGGCCGAGGTCAGCAAGACGATCGTGCTGAAGCGGAAGTAGGCTCCCGCGCGGTGGAGAGCCCGCGCACGATCCTCTACACCGGGAAGGGCGGCGTCGGCAAGACCTCGGTCGCCGCCGCGACCGCCCGCCGCTGCGCCGACGCCGGCCTGCGCACGGTGGTGCTGTCGACCGACCCCGCGCACTCGCTCGCCGACGCGCTCGAGCAGGAGCTGGGCCCGGACCCCACGCGGATCGGCGAGCGGCTGTGGGGCCAGCAGGTCGCCGCGCAGGACGAGATGGAGCGCCACTGGTCCTCGGTGCAGGCGTGGGCGGGCGAGCTGCTGGCCGAGCGCGGGGCCGACCGCATCTCGGCCGAGGAGCTGAGCGTCCCGCCCGGGATGGACGAGCTGTTCAGCCTCCTGCAGATCAAGCGCCACCACGAGAGCGGCGAGTGGGACGCGGTCATCGTCGACTGCGCGCCGACCGGGGAGACGCTGCGGCTGCTGTCGTTCCCCGACGTCCTGCGCTGGTGGCTGGCGAAGGTGTTCCCGCAGCAGTCGCGGCTGATGGACGCGGCCCGCCCGATCGCCCGCGCCGTCCTCGACCTGCGCCTGCCCGGCGACGACGTGCTCGACGAGGTGAGCCGGCTCGTGGAGAACCTCATCGCGATGAACGAGATCCTCCGCGACCGCGCGAACGTGTCGATCCGGCTCGTGACGACGCCCGACCGGATGGTCATCGACGAGGCGCGGCGCACGTTCACCTACCTGAACCTGTACGGCTTCCTCACCGACGCCGTGGTCGTCAACCGGGTGTTCCCGGAGGGCGTCGGCGACTACTTCGAGCCGTGGCGGCAGCGCCAGCTCGACGCGCTGGCCGACGTGCGCGCCGGGTTCGCGCCCGTCCCGGTCCTGACCGCGCCGTACTTCGCCGGCGAGGTGGTCGGCGGCGAGCGCCTCGACGAGCTCGCGGCCGCCGTGTTCGACGGCGTCGAGCCGGCCGGGGTGCTGCACGAGCGCCTCGCGCAGGAGCTGCGCGTCGACGAGGACGGCGCCGTCCTGCGCCTCGACCTGCCGTTCGCCGAGAAGGGCGACATCGCGCTGCGCAAGATCGGCGCGGAGGTGATCGTGCGGGTCGACGGGCACAAGCGCACGGTGGTCCTCCCGCCCGCGCTGGCTGGCTATCGTGCGGCTGGCGCCTCGTTCACCGACGGCGCGCTGGAGCTTCGCTTCGACGATCCCGATGGCCGATCCTGACCCCCTCGAGGAGCTGCGCGCCCAGGTGCGCGCCACCCAGGAGGCCGCCGAGCGGCTGATGGGGTCGGGCGTGCCGCCGCGCGGCTGGGACGTCCCCCGCGAGAGCCGCGGCGCGTTCGCCGAGGAGGCGCAGGCGCTCGCGTCGCTGCTGGCGGCGCTGCGCGAGCTCGTGCCGCCCGACCTGCGCGAGCAGATCGCCGACCTGATCCGCCAACTCCTGCTGGTCCTGCGGGCGCTGCTCGACTGGCTCGTGGCGCGGATCGAGCGCGAGGTCGCGGCGGAGGACGGCGGTCCGTCGCGCACCGCCGAGGACATCCCGATCGCCTGACAGGATGCAGCCACGATGAGCACCACGCGCGACCCGGCCGATCGCGTGCGCACGCTGCTGCTGCGCGCCGACAACGTGCTCAAGAACGAGGGCGATCCCGAGGACCGCGCTCGGCGGGCGCGCGCGGCGCTGGAGGAGGCGCGCGCGGTCGCGGCCGGCGGCGGCGTGGACCCGCGCGTGGCGGAGCTGATCGAGCGGCGCCTGGCGGCGCTGGAGGCCGGTGGACCGGGTTAGGCGCGTCTGGGCCAACCTGGCCGGCGAGCAGCGCCTGGCCGCGGTCGCGGCGCTGCTGCTGCTGGCCACGCTGTTTTTGCCCTGGTACGAGAAGTCGTTCTACGACACGACCAGCCGCGGCTTCGTCGAGGACAAGCTCAGCGGGTTCGGCTCGGCCGACTTCGTGATGGCGTCGGTCGTCCTCGTCGCGGTCGGCGTGCTCGGCCTCCTGTTCGCGCGCGGCGAGGAGCGGGCGTTCCACCTGCCCGGCGGCGACGGGCTGATCGTGATGATCGCCGGCGGCTGGGCGGCGCTGCTGATCTTCTACCGGGTCCTCGACCACCCCGACGTCACCGGCGAGAGCGCGACGATCGGCATCCAGTGGGGCGTGTTCATCGCGTTCCTGGCCGCCGCGTTCCTCGTGTACGCCGGGTACCGCATCCGGGTCGCGCACCGGCCCGAGCCGCCGCTGCCGGCGGCCGGCGAGGAGCCGTTCGACCTGCCGCCGCGGACGCGGCGGCGGGCGGAGCGCGAGCGGGAGCGGCCGCGCCGGCCGGCGCCGGCGACCCCGGCCGGCGAGATGGCGCCGCGTCCGTCGGAGGCGCCGACCCCCCCGGCGCCGGTGGCGCGTCCGCCGGAGCCGGACGCGCCGACCGAGCCGGCGCCCGAGCCGCGCCGGCGGCGCCCGCCGGGCGGCGACGAGCCGCCGATGCCGGGCCAGCTCTCGTTCGACGAGGCCGAGACGCACCGCCTGCCCGAGCGCTGAGCCGTCTGAGCCCCGCGCCTCGGGGTAACCGCGGGCGATGCGGGGCGTCGCCGTTGCCGGGCTGTGCGCGATCGCGGGTCTGGCGGGGGCGCCGGGCGCGGGAGCCGAGCGCGGCTGGCTGCCCGCCGACAAGGCGGGCTTCGCGACCGCGATCGACCGCACGAGCCCGGTGTGGCTGACGCTGCGCCAGGGGATCGCGAGCGAGGTCTACTGGCCCGACCTCGACACGCCGGCGGTGCGGTCGCTGGAGCTCACGGTCGGCGGGGAGCGCGAGACGAGCGGGAAGGCGACGATCTCGCTGCCCGACGTGCGCGCGCTGATCTTCCGACAGGTCGTCGACGACCGGGACGGCGACTGGCGGCTGACGAAGACGTGGATAGCCGACCCGGGGCGCCCGGTCGTGCTGCTCGACGTGCGCTACGAGTCGCTGGACGGGCGGCCGCGGGCGCTCGGGGTGCGGCTGGACCCGTCGCTGGGCAACGGGCCGCGCGGCGACCGCGGCGGGCGGATCGGCCGCACGCTCGTCGCGCGCGACGGCCGGTTCGCAAGCGCGCTGCGCGCGGCGCCGCGGCTGCGGCGGCTGGCCGTCGACACCGCCGGTCGCGGCGACGTCGAGCAGACCGCCTCGTCCGCCGTCACCGGCGTGCGGGGGCGGCGGCACGCGACGTTCGCGCTGGGGTTCGGGCGCACGCCGCGGGTCGCCGCGCGCCGGGCGGCGCGGTCGCTGCGGATGGGCTTCCGCACGGTCGCCGCCCGCTACCGCAACGGCTGGCACCACTACGTCAACGGGCTGAAGAAGCCGCCGGCGGCCGCCGCCGAGGTGCGCACCGCGTACCTGGCGTCGCTGCTGGTGCTGCGGGCGAGCGAGGACAAGCGCTTCCCGGGCGCGTCGGTCGCCTCGCCGTCGATGCCGTGGGCCTGGGGCGACGGCAGGACCGAGCGCCCGTCGGGCCCCTACCACCTGGTGTGGTCGCGCGACCTGTACCACGTCGCGACGGCGCTGCTGGCGGCCGGCGACCGCGGGTCGGCCGAGCGGATGCTCACGTACCTGTTCGAGCGCCAGCAGCGGCCCGACGGCGACTTCCCGCAGAACTCGCGCGTGGACGGGACGCCGCACTGGCGCAAGCTGCAGATGGACCAGGTCGCCTACCCGCTGATCCTGGCCTGGCAGCTGGGCCGCGACGACGCGCGCACGTACCGCCGCCACGTCCGGCCGGCCGCCGAGGTGCTCGCGCGCCAGGGGCCGCGGTCGCAGCAGGAGCGCTGGGAGAACCAGAGCGGGTTCTCCCCCGCGACGATCGCCGCCGAGGTGGCCGGGCTCGTGTGCGCGGCGGAGCTCGCCCGCCGGGTGGGCGACGCCGAGTCGGCCGCGCGGTGGGAGGCCGCGGCCGACCGGTTCGCGGCGGGCATCGAGGGCTGGACGCTGGCGCGCGGCGGCCCGCTCTCCGACGAGCCCTACTACCTGCGCGTGACGAAGGACGGGCGGCCGGACGTGGGGACGACGTACGACATCGGCGACAGCGGGCCGTCGGAGCTCGACCAGCGCGAGGTCGTCGACCCGAGCTTCCTGGAGCTCGTGCGGCTGGGCCTGCGCCGCCCCGACGACCCGAACGTGCTGTCCACGCTCGCGGTCGTCGACCGGACGCTGTCGGTGCACACGCCGGCCGGGATCTTCTGGCACCGCTTCACCCACGACGGCTACGGCGAGACGCCGACCGGGGAGCCGTGGTTCATCGGCAGGCCGGACACGCACCGCACGTTCGGGCGGCTGTGGCCGCTGCTGACCGGCGAGCGCGGCGAGTACGAGGTGATGGCCGGCCGCGACGCGCGCGAGCACCTCGCCGCGGTCGCCGCGACCGCCAACGACGGCCTCATGCTCCCCGAGCAGGTGTGGGACCAGGCCCCGCCGGTCGACGGCACCCGCCACCGCGCGGGCACGGGCACGTTCGCGGCGACCCCGCTCGCCTGGACCCACGCCCAGCTCGTCCGCCTGGCCTGGGCGATCGAGGCCGGCTGGCCCCCGGAGACCCCGTCGATCGTGGCCTGCCGCTACACGGGCGCGCGCTGCTGACCGCCCCTCCCCCCGGTTGCTTGTCACCTTTTGCGTCGCCACGACGCAGAATCCGACAACCAACGTCCGGGGGTCAGAACGTCGGCTCGCGCGGGTCGTGGGGCTGGCGCGGGTCGGCGCCGCCGCCCTGGTAGTCGACGAACCCGGCGACCAGGATCGCGGCGGTCGCGCCGAACAGGAGGACGAGCCCGACGACGACCAGCCAGCGCGCGCGCGTGACGTGGCCGGCGATCGCCACGAGCACGCCGATGGCCATCACCGCGAGGAACGGGAGGGCGGGGATCTCGCTCGCGGCGGCCGGCATGGCCGGCGCGTTCTACCATCTGCACCTCCCATGGCCGCCACCCCGACCTCCGTCGACCAGGTCCGCGAAGGGCTGCAGTCGGTCGGCTACCTGCCCGGCGAGTCGACCGCGCTCGTCTCCTACCTGGCCACGAGGCTCGGCAAGCCCGTGCTCGTCGAGGGCCCGGCCGGCGTCGGCAAGACCGAGCTGGCCAAGGCGCTCGCGCGCTACCTCGACCGCACGCTCGTGCGCCTGCAGTGCTACGAGGGGCTCGACGAGGCCAAGGCGCTCTACGAGTGGAACTACCGCAAGCAGCTGCTGCGCATCCAGGCCGAGGCGGCCGACACCGGCTGGGATCGCGTGCAGGACGACATCTTCGGCGAGGAGTTCCTGCTCGAGCGCCCGCTGATGACCGCGATCGCCTCGCCCGAGCCGGTCGTGCTGCTGATCGACGAGATCGACAAGACCGACCAGGAGTTCGAGGCGATGCTGCTGGAGGTCCTCAGCGACTTCCAGATCTCGATCCCCGAGCTCGGCCCGGTGGTGGCGAAGACGACGCCGATCGTCCTGCTGACGTCCAACAACTCGCGCGAGCTGACGGAGGCGCTCAAGCGCCGCTGCCTGTACCTGTGGCTCGACTACCCGCCCGTCGAGCAGGAGCTCGCGATCGTCCGCCTGCACACGCCCGACCTGAACGAGCAGGTGGCGCGCAAGCTCGTCGAGGTCGTCCAGATGGTCCGCGAGCTCGACCTGAAGAAGCCGCCGTCGATCGCGGAGTCGATCGACTGGGCGCGCGCGCTGCTGCTGCTCGGGGCCGACGACATCGACGAGGGCGTCTTCAGGGAGACCATGTCGGTGATCGTCAAGCACCGCACCGACCTCGACATCGTCGCCGAGCGCGTCGGCGTGCGGCTCGGCCCCGGCCCGCCCAGCGGCGTTGGCTCCAAGGCTGCCTGACCCCGGCCCGCCCGGCATCTCCGCTCGCCTGATCGAGCTGGGCGAGGCGCTGCGCGACGAGGGCGTCGCCGTCGGCACGTCCGAGCTGCTCGACGCGTTCGCGGCGCTGGAGGAGGTGCCGTGGTCGGACCCCGAGAACTTCCGCGAGGCGCTCGCCGCCACGCTGGCCAAGTCGCCCGACGACCGCCGCGTCTTCGAGCTCGTGTTCGAGCGCTTCTTCTTCCGCGCCACCGAGGCGGCCGCGGTCCGCGCCGGCATCAAGGAGGGCTCGGCCGGCGGCCAGGTCGGCGGCGACAGCGACGGCGAGGGCCAGCAGGCCGGCGACATCGACCTCGACGCGCTGCGCCAGCAGATCGCCGAGGCCATCCGCGACGGCGCCGAGAGCGCGATGCGCGACCTCGCCCGCCTGGCGATCGCCGCGTTCGGCCGACAGGGCACCGGCTCGGGCGTGATCGGCGTCGACGTGCAGCGCATCCGCCGCCAGCTCGGCCTGCGCAGCGAGCCGCAGCCGGATCTGCCGCCCGAGGATCCGCGCCACGACGGCCTGCCGCGCGACGAGCTGCGCCGCTTCGAGCAGCTCCTGCGCCGCGAGCTGGAGCGCGGCCAGATCGAGCGGACCGAGCAGCTCCCCGCCTCGCGCCCGTTGAACGAGCTCGACCGCGCGCTGCCGTCCGGCCCGCTGCAGGACCTCGCGGCCGTTCATCGCGTCGTCGCCCAGCTCCGCCGCCGCCTCGCCACCCAGGGCATGGAGGCGCGCGGCCGCAAGCGCCACGCGCACGTCGACGTGCGCCGCACGATGCGCGCCTCGCTGCAGACCGGCGGCGTCCCCGTCGAGCTGCGCTTCCGCCCGCGCCGGCCGCGACGCCCCGAGATCTTCGTGCTCTGCGACGTCTCCACGAGCGTCACGAGCGCCTCGGTCTTCTTCCTGTCGGTCCTGCACGCGCTGCACGACACGTTCCGCAAGATGCGCTCGTTCGTGTTCATCGAGCGCATCAGCGAGGTGACCGACGTCTTCGAGCGCGAGCGCGACTTCGCCGCCGTGTCGAACGCGATCTCCCGCGACGCCGGCGTCGCCGACATCTCCGGCTACACCGACTACGGCCGCGTGTGGAACGAGTTCCGCGACGCGGTCGCCGACGAGCTGCACCCGCGCGCGACCGTCATCGTGCTCGGCGACGCGCGCACGAACGGCCGCGACCCGCGCGCCGAGGTGTTCGGGCAGATCGCGTCGCTGGCCGGCCGCACGTTCTGGCTCAACCCGGAGCCGCGCCTGTACTGGAACTACGGCGACTCCGTGATCGCCGCCTACGAGCAGTACTGCGAGGCGTTCGAGTGCTGGACCACCCAGCAGCTCGAGGACTTCGTCAAGGCGCTGACGAAGCCGATGTCCGCGCGCTGACGGTCCCCTGACCGCGCGTCGAACCCCCACGGACGGGTACGGTTCCGCGCGTGCGCACCCTCTACTGGCGCCGGCGCGCGTATGCGCTGGGCGCGATCGCGGTGCTCGCGGTGGCCGTGGCGCTGCTCGTGAGCGACTGCGGCGGCGGCGATGACGAGCCGGCGAGCACCGCCCCATCGGGCGCCGACGCGCCGCCGCCTCCCGAGCTTCCGCGCGGCGGGCGCACGATCCTCCCCGGCCATCGCGTCGTCGCCTTCTACGGCGCGCCGCAGGACCCCCAGCTCGGGATCCTGGGGATCGGCTCGCCCGACCGGGCCGGGCGCCGGCTGGCCCGCGTGGCGCGCCGCTACGAGCGCCCCGGCACGCCGGTGCTGCCCGCGATGGAGCTGATCGCGGTGATCGCCGCCGGCCACGCGGGCGACGACGGCATGTACCGCACCCGCCAGGACCCGAAGGTCATCCGCCGCTACCTGCGCGCCGCGCGGCGCATGAAGGCGCTGCTGATCCTCGACATCCAGCCGGGCCGCTCCGACTTCCTGCAGGAGGCGCGCCGCCTGCGGCGCTGGCTGCGCCAGCCGGACGTGTCGCTGGCGCTCGACCCCGAGTGGCGCGTGAACGCGCCCGAGGTCCCCGGGCAGGTGATCGGCTCGGTCAGCTCGCGGGAGGTCAACGCGGTCTCGTTCTGGCTGGACCGGCTCGCGCAGCGCCACCGCCTGCCGCAGAAGCTGCTGCTCGTCCACCGCTTCACCGAGGGCATGATCGACGACGTCACCGCGCTGAAGCCGCGCCGCAACCTGGCGCTGGCGATCAACGTCGACGGCTTCGGCGGCCGGGCCGTCAAGCGGGCCAAGTACCACGAGCTGGCCGGCAGCGGCGAGCGCCTCTTCGACGGCTTCAAGCTGTTCTACGAGGAGGACACCGACCTGCTCACGCCGCGCCAGGTCCTGCGGCTGCGACCGCCGCCGGCGGTGGTCGTCTACGAATAGCTCAACTCGCGGCTCGCCGCCGACGATGTAGGGCTCATGACCGTCGCGCGGCGACGACCGCACCTCCTGCTCGCGGCGCTCGCCGCGGCCGTGCTCGCCCTCGCGCTGCGCAACGCCACCGGCCCGGGCGCGTGGCCGGGCTGGACCGCCTACCTCTACAACGCGATCGAGATCGGCGCCGTCGCCGCGTGCGCGTGGCGGGCGCTGGCCGTCCCCGTCGAGCGCGCCGCCTGGTGGTGGATGACCGCGGCGCTGGCCGCATACGCCGCCGGCGACCTGTACTGGGTGGTCGCGTTCGAGCCCCTCCCGGCCGCCGACATCCCCTACCCGTCGGTGGCGGACGCGCTCTACCTCGCGTTCTTCCTGTGCGCCTACGTCGCCGTCGTGCTGCTGGTCCGCAGCCGCCGCGGCGGGCGGGTCACCGGCCTGCAGTGGCTCGACGGGGCGATCGCCGCGCTCGCGACCGGCGCCGTCGCCACCGCGGCCATCGACCCGGCGCTGGCGGGGAGCACGCGCGGCGGCGCGCTCGTCGTCGCGACGAACCTCGCCTACCCGATCGCCGACGTGCTGCTGCTCGGCCTCATCGCGGCGCTGATCGGCGCGTTCGGCCGGGCCGCCAGCGCCACTTGGCTGATCATCGCCCTCGGGCTCGTCGTGTCCGCGGTCGCCGACACCGTCTACCTGGTCGAGGTCGCCGACGACACGTACGCGATCGACGGGCTGCTCGACGTCACCTGGCCCCTGGCGCTGCTGCTGCTGGCGGCCGCCGCCTGGGTGCCGCGGGCCATCGCCCGCCGCCGCGAGCCCGACGGCCTCGGCGTCCTCGCCGCCGCCGTCGCGGGCGCGGCCACCGTCGGCGTGCTCGTCGCCGACCACTTCCTGGGGCTGCCGGCCGGCAGCGTCCTGCTCGCGGCCGCGGCCGCGATCGGCCTGCTCGTCCGCCTGGCGCTCGTGTCGCGGATGAACCGGCGGATGCTCGCCGCGTCCGAGCGCGACGCCCGCACCGACGCGCTGACCGGCCTCGCCAACCGGCGCGAGCTCATGGCCGCGCTCGAGTGGAGCCGCGACCGGCGCTGGCCGATGACGCTCGCGCTCTACGACCTCGACGGCTTCAAGGCCTACAACGACCGCTTCGGCCACCCCGCCGGCGACGTCCTGCTGTGCCGGCTGGCCGAGCGCCTCGACGCCGCCGTGCCCGCCCCGGGCCGCGCCTACCGCATCGGCGGCGACGAGTTCTGCGTCCTCACCCCCGCCGACGGCGCCGACGCGGTGCTCGCGGCCGCCGACGCCGCCCTGCGCGAGCGCGGCGAGGGCTTCGACGTCCACGCGTCGCGCGGGGTCGTCCAGGTGCCCGACGAGGTCCGCACCACCGGCCACGCGCTGACGCTCGCCGACCAGCGCATGTACGCCGCCAAGCGCGGGCGCGGCGGGCGCTCGTCGGCGATCGCCCAGACCCGCGACGTGCTGCTGCGCGCCGTCGAGGAGCGCAACCCGGACCTGTCGGGCCACGTCGACGACGTCGCCGACCTCGCCGTGCGCGTCGCGCGCCAGATGATGCTCGCCCCCGACGAGGTCGAGCACGTGCGGGCCGCCGCCGTCCTGCACGACGTCGGCAAGCTCGCCATCCCCGACGCGATCCTCCACAAGCCGGCGCCGCTGGCCCCCGACGAGTGGGCGTTCATGCACCGCCACACGATCGTCGGCGAGCGCATCCTGCTGGCCGCGCCCGCGCTCGTCCCGGTCGCCCCGATCGTCCGCGCCAGCCACGAGCGCTGGGACGGCGGCGGCTACCCGGACGGCCTGGCCGGCGAGGAGATCCCGCTCGGCGCCCGGATCGTCGGGCTCTGCGACGCCTGGGACGCGATGACGACCGACCGCCCCTACCGGGCCGCGCTGAGCGCCGACGAGGCGCTCGAGGAGATCGAGCGCTGCACCGGGACGCAGTTCGACCCGGCGGTCGTGCGGGCGTTCGCCGCGGTGATCGCGGAGCGACGCGGCACGTCGCTGCCCGTGTGAGCTAGGGTTTCCTGCGCGAATCGAACAGCCAGGGGGGCTGGCAGGCGGCCGGCTGAGATAGCACCCGATCCGGTGCTGACCCTTCGAACCTGTGGGGCAATCCCCGCGAAGGGAGGCATGCAGAGCACATCGTCACCCGCGTCGGCGTCCGCGCCGGCCGCCGAGCGCCAGGGCATCCGCGTCGATTCCGTGACCCGCCGCTACGGCGCGGTGACCGCGGTCTCGGACCTGTCGCTCACCGTCGCGCCGGGCGAGGTCGTCGCGGTCGTCGGCCCCAGCGGCTGCGGCAAGTCGACGCTGCTCGCGCTCGTCTGCGGGCTGGAGACCGCCGACGCCGGGACCGTCGCCGCCGACCCGGCCGCGCTCATGCCCCAGCGCGACCTGCTGCTGCCGTGGGCGTCCGCGCTGGACAACGCCGCGCTGCCGCTGCGCCTGCGGGGCGCCGGCCGCCGCGAGGCGCGCGCCGCCGCGCACCCGGTCCTGGCCGAGTTCGGGCTGGCCGGGTTCGAGAAGGCGCGCCCCGGCGAGCTGTCGGGCGGCATGCGCCAGCGCGTCGCGTTCCTGCGCACCCTGCTGGCCGGCAAGCCGGTCCTCTGCCTCGACGAGCCGTTCGCGGCGCTCGACGCGATCGCCCGCGCCGACATGCAGCGGTGGCTGGCGGACGCGCTGGCGCGCGAGCCGCGCACGGTCCTGCTCGTCACGCACGACGTCGAGGAGGCGGTCCTGCTCGGCGACCGCGTGGTCGTGATGTCGCCGCGCCCGGGCCGGGTCGTCGCCGACCTGCCCGTCGACGTGCCGCGCCCGCGGGTCGCCACCGACCCGGCGGTCGTGGCGCTGCGCGCCCGGGCGCTTCAGGCGCTGGCCGGGGAGGGCGCCGCGTGATCGCGCTGCTGCTCGTCGCCGTGCTGCTGGGCGCCTGGCAGCTCTACGCCAGCGAGGGACCGGTCGACGACCTCATCCTCCCCTCCCCCAGCGAGATCGCCACCGCGCTGTGGGAGGACCGCTCGCTGCTGTGGAGCAACTTCCTGGTCACCGCCCAGGAGGTCGCGTTCGGCATCGTCGCCGCGCTGCTCGTCGGGTTCGCCTGCGCCACCGCGCTGCACTTCTGGCGTCCGCTGCGCCGCGCCACCTACCCGCTGCTGGTGGCCTCCCAGGCGGTGCCGATCGTGATCGTCGCGCCGCTGCTCATCGTGTGGCTCGGCTTCGGGATGGCGCCGAAGATCGCGATCATCGCCCTGATCTGCTTCTTCCCGATCGTCGTCACGACGCTCGACGCGCTCGGCCGCGTCGACCGCGACACGATCCGCCTGCTGCGCACGCTCGACGCGTCGCGCTGGTCGGCGTTCCGCTTCGCCGAGGCCCCGGCCGCGCTGCCCGCCGCGCTCAGCGGCGCGAAGATCGCGGTCGCGGTCGCCGTCATCGGCGCCGTGTTCGCCGAGTACTCGGGCTCCAGCGAGGGGCTCGGCCACCTGATCCTGCAGGCGATCCCGCAGCTCGAGACGGCCCGCGCGTGGGCCGCCGTCGTCGTGCTGGCCGGGTTCGCCGTCGCCCTCTTCTACGCGCTGGACGTCGCGCAGCGGCGCCTGCTGCCCTGGACCACGAACGAAAGGACATCGTGACCCGCCGGATCATCGCCGTCTCGCTGTCGGCGCTGAGCGCGATCGCGCTCGCCGCCTGCGGCGAGAAGGAGGACAAGACGAGCGCGCCGCCGACCAGCCAGGTGCGCCTGATGCTCGACTACTACCCCAACGCCGACCACGCCGGGATCTACGCGGCGCAGGGCACGGGCGCGTTCGAGCGCGCGGGGCTGGACGTCGAGCTCGTCACCCCCTCCGATCCCGCGGCGCCGCTGAAGCTGCTGGCGGCCGGCAAGGTCGACGTCGCGATCTCCTACGAGCCCGAGCTGCTGCTCGCCCGCGACCAGGGCGCCGACCTCGTGTCGGTCGGCGCGCTCGTGCAGCGGCCGCTGACCTCGATCATGGCGCTGCCCAAGGGCAAGGTCCGCTCGGTCGCCGACCTCGAGGGCAAGACCGTCGGCACCGCCGGCATCCCCTACCAGTCGGCCTACCTGAAGACGATCCTGACCGAGAACGGGATCGACCCGTCATCGGTGCGCGAGGTCAACGTCGGCTTCAACCTCGTGCCGGCGATGCTGTCGGGCCGCGTGGACGCGACGCTCGGCGCGTTCTGGAACGTCGAGGGCGTCGAGCTGAAGCGGGCCAAGCGCAACCCGGTGATCATCCCCGTCGACGAGGCCGGCGTGCCGACCTACGACGAGCTGATCTTCGTCGTGCGGGCCGACACCGCCCGCAACCGCGGGCCCTACCTGCGCGCGTTCCTGCGCGCCGTCGCCGAGGGGCACCAGGCGCTGCGCGACGACCCGCAGACCGGGATCGCGCCGCTGCTGGCCGCCAACCCCGACCTCGACCGCGCGGACACGCTCGCCGAGGTGGAGGAGACGCTGCCCGCGTTCTTCCCCGAGGACCCCGAGCAGCCCTTCGGCTGGCTGGACCAGGCCGCGTGGGGGCGCTACGGCGGGTGGATGCTCGAGAACGACCTGCTGAAGAGCCCGCCGCTGCCGCGGTCGCTGACGAACGAGTTCCTGCCCGGCGCGGGCCTGGAGCCGGCGGACGACCCGGCGGCCGCGAACTAGGCCGCGAGGGCGCGCTGGAAGCGGCTGGCCCCGGCGAGCGCGTACGCGCCCGCCAGGCCGGCCCACTCGCCGTACGGGGCGAAGAACGCGCGCACCTCGTCCTCCTCGGCGCGCGCCGACGGCCGGCCGCCGGCGCGCAGCCGCCCGACCAGCTTGCGGTAGGCGAGGTCGCCGGCCGGGAGCTGGTCGAAGCGGCCCTGGCCGTGCAGGGCGAGGAACTCGAGCGTCCAGGCGCCGATGCCGCGGATCGCGCGCAGGCGCGCCCAGCCGCGCTCGTGATCGGGGTCGTGCAGGTCGATCCGCCCGCAGGCCACCTCGCGGGCGGCCCGGGTCAGGGCGATCGCCCGCGCCGGGCTGAGGTCGAAGGACTCCAGTCGGGCCGCGCCCATCGCCGCCACCTCGGCGGCGGTCGGCACGTCCCACAGGCCGGTCCGCGGGTCCCGGCGCCCCGCGTGGCGGACGATGCGCCGCTCGATCTCGCAGGCGCGCTCGAACTCGATCAGCTGCTCGCAGATCGCCCACGCGAGCGCCTCGAACGGCTCCGGGCGGCGGCGGACGCGCAGGTGCGGCAGCGTGCGGACGGCGCGGCCGATGAGCGGGTCGAAGCGGAAGCGGTCGTGGAAGGCGCGCAGGTCGTCGTCGACGCCGACGGCGAAGCGCATGCGCTCGATCGCGTACTCCGCGGCGTCGCGGCGCTCGGCGGCGGCGCCGAAGAGCACGCGGTCGCGCGCGGGCTGGGCGACGCGCACGACGACCGGCTCGCCGTCGACGTGCAGGAGGCGGTGCAGCACGCCGTCGCGGCAGCGCAGGACGCCGTCCTTGCCGCCGTGACGCTGGAGGCGGAACGGCCACGGCGGCCGCACCTCCACGCGGACCTCGACGCTCACCTGCGGTCGACCAGGTGGACGTCCACGAGGAACGTCCGCGTCGCGACGACGTCGAGGCGGGTGCCCTTGCGGCGCCCGCCGAGTCGCAGGCTCGAGCGCCGGCGCGGCGCGCGGGCGGCGCGGGCGACGCCCTTGGCCAGCATCACCGCCGTGGCGCCGGCGACGAGCGAGGCGCCGGCCACCGCCGCGGCCTGGACGGCCACCGGCGTGGCGGGCCGGCGCTCGAGCGCCGCCGAGTCGCGCACGATGACGCCGTCGACGATCTCGGGCTCGGCCTCCACGGGCATGGGCTCATCGGCCATGGGCGGCGACCATAGCAGTCCGTCAGGCGGTCTCCGGCGCGCGGCTCAGACCGGCCGCTCGTACACGCGGTAGCGCTTGACGATCCGCCCGCCCATCGCCTCCATGCCCCGGTTCATCGCGTGGTTGGTCTCGAGGATCCAGCCCATCTCCCCCCACTTGTAGGGGGTGCGCTCGGCCAGGTTGAACTGCTCGATGTACATCTGCGCGGCGACGCCGGTGTGCTGGAACTCGGGCTTGACGCCGAGGAACCCGACCCGCACGCGGTCCATGATCCTCCGGCGCCGCAGGTAGTGCCACCAGCCGAAGGGCAGCAGCCGCCCGTTCATGCGCTTGAGCACCTGGTTGATGTCGGGGATCGTGATGTTCACCGCGATCGGCTCGCCGTCCTTCTCGGCGACCATGAACCAGTCGCTGTCGAAGACGAGCTGCAGCTCCTGCGCGTAGGCGTCGAGGTCGGCCTTCGAGAACGGCACGAAGTCCCAGTTCTCGGCCCAGGCGGCGTTGTAGATCTCGCCGAACGCGTCGAGGTCGCGCCGCAGCGAGCGGCGGGTCATCTTGCGCAGCGTGACACCGTGCTTGGTCTCGGCCTCCTCGGCCAGGCGGAACAGGATCGGGCGCACCGAGCCGCGGTCCGCGATCGACAGCTCCCACATGTAGAGGTCGATCGCCTTGGCCAGGCCGGCGTCCTCCAGCAGCCGCTGGTAGTAGGGCGGGTGCCAGGGCTGGCGGATCATCGGCTCGCGGTCGAAGCCCTCGATGAGAACGCCGCTCTCGTCGTTCATCGTGAAGTCCATCGGGCCGAGCATCCGCGTGCGCCCGCGCGCCCGCAGCCAGCCGGCGGCGGCCTCCAGCAGCCCGCGCAGCGCCTCGGGGTCGTCCTCGACCTCCAGGAAGCCGAACATGCCGGTCGCCTCGTCCGGGTGCTGGCCGTCGTAGGCGAGGTTGTACTGCGCGCTGATGCGCCCGACCACGCGCCCGTCGCGCCAGGCCAGGAACAGGCGGGCGTCGCCGTGCGTGAAGAACGCGTTGTGCTTGCGGGAGAGGAAGAAGCGGCGCTCGAGCCGCAGTGGGGGCACCCACTGAGGAGAGGTAGAGTGCAGCCGGAACGGGAGCTCGATGAACTCCCGAATCTCGCGGTGCGACGCCACCGCCCGGATCTCAAGGCTCATATGCCCACCACCGTAGACGTCTTCGCCAAGGTCCGCGGGCACGAGCGCGCCGAGCAGCTGCGCGCCGCGCGTGAGGCCGATCTCGTCCCCTACTTCCGCCCGCTGACCGGCCCGGCCGGCCCGGTGACGGAGATGGAGGGCGCCGAGCGGGTGATGCTCGGCTCCAACAACTACCTCGGCCTGACCGGCGACCCGCGCGTCCTGCAGGGCGCCCGCGACGCGCTCGAGGCCTACGGCACCGGCCTGACCGGCTCGCGGTTCCTCAACGGCACCACGCGGCTGCACCTGCAGCTCGAGGAGGAGCTGGCCGACTGGATGGGCGCCGAGGACTGCATCGTGTTCACCACCGGCCACCAGGCCAACCTCGGGACGATCGGGACGATCCTCGACCAGTCCGACACGGTGATCGTCGACTCCGGCGACCACGCGTCGATCCTCGACGGCGTCCTGCAGGCGCGGGCGAAGATGCGCCCGTTCCGCCACAACAAGCTCGACAAGCTCGAGAAGCAGCTCGAGCGCGCGCAGGAGGACGGCGGCGGCGTGCTCGTCGTCGTCGACGGCGTCTACTCGATGGAGGGCGACGTCGCCCCGCTCGTGGAGATCACCGACCTGTGCCGGCGCTACGGCGCGCGGCTGATGGTCGACGAGGCGCACGGCGCCGGCGTGCTCGGCGCGCGCGGCGCCGGGGCGAGCGAGCTCTTGGGCGTCGAGGACCGCGTCGACCTGCGCATGGGCACGTTCAGCAAGTCGCTGGCGAGCTGCGGCGGCTTCGTGGTGGGCGACGCCGAGGTCATCGACTTCGTCCGCATCAGCAGCCGCGCGTTCATCTTCACCGCCGCCGGCGTGCCCGCCGCGGTCGGGGCCGCGCTGGCCGCGCTGCGGATCATCCGCTCGCCCGAGGGGCCCGAGCTGATGTCCCGGGTGCTGGCCAACGCCGCGTACCTGCGGTCGGGGCTGCGCGAGCGCGGGTTCAAGACCATCGACCACGAGATCGGCACGCCGGTGATCCCGGTGCTCGTCGAGGACGACTGGAAGGCCGCGCTGCTGTGGCGCGCGCTCTACGACGCCGGCGTGTTCGTCAACGTGGCGATCCACCCGGCCGTCCCGCCGGGCGGCGCGCTGCTGCGCACCAGCGTCATGGCGACCCACGACCACGCCGTGCTGGACCGCGCGCTCGACGCGTTCGCCACCGTGAAGGCGGCCTTCGAGGCCGAGCACGGGCCGCTGCCGTCACCCTGATCGCGGCCGCCCGGGGAGAGCCTCGACCGTTGGTCGAGACCTGGCGGGAAAAGTGCGCTCGGAGCGCATGAACCTCGCGGACCCCCGTTGACCGCCTGACGTTTTGACGCGTACCGTTCCGGGCGCGTCGACCGCGGCGCATGGGGGATGGAGAGAGCGAAGGACGCCGGTCCGAGAGAGGGTCGCCGGCGGCCGGGACGGGACCCCAGAGGAGTCGAACCCGTACGGGAGGCGGCTCCATGCCCGCGGGGCGGCGCGCACAGGAACACGACGACGCCGGACGGCCGATCGGCCCGACGGCAGGGAGGAAGCATGACGGCGTCAGCACTCAACGCCTCGGGGCCCCAGCACCTGCGGGCTCTCCAGCGCGCGAACGAGGTCCGCCTCGCCCGGGCGGAGCTCAAGCGCCGGGTGGCGGATGGCGAGCTGACGGTGTCGGAGGTGGTGCTCAACTCGCCGTGGGAGGCGGAGAGCATGGCCATCGCCGACCTGCTCATGAGCCAGCGCCGCTGGGGACGCACCCGCTGCCGGCGCTTCCTGGCCCAGGTGCCGCTGTCGGAGACGAAGACCATCGGGTCGCTCACCGAGCGCCAGCGGCTGGCGATCGCCGCGCGCCTGGACGCGACCTCGGTCGGCACGATGGACGACGCCGAGCGGGTGCATTCCCGCCCGATGGCGTCGATGATCGCCTAGCGGCGTCGGCCGCGTCCCTGGCGGCGACCACGACGCCCGGCCCCCCGCCCCGGCCACCGGTCGCGGCGGGGAGGCGGGAGCGTCCTCGTCGAGGTCGGTTCCATCCCGGCCCGGAACCTACGCGCTCCCTCCCGCCGCTCAGGGGACCCCCGGGTTGCCCGCCCTGGGGTCCGGCTGGGGATCCACCGATGCGAGCCCGCCAGACCGGTCAGCCGGTCGTGCTGATCCACGGCTTCCCGCTCAGCGGCCGCTCGTGGGAGAAGCAGACGATCGCGCTGCTCGAGGCCGGCTTCCGCGTGATCACCTACGACCGGCGCGGCTTCGGCGAGTCCAGCCAGCCGAGTACCGGCTACGACTACGACACGTTCGCGGCCGACCTGAACGAGCTCATGACCCGGCTCGACCTGCGCGACGCCGTGCACGGCGGCTTCTCGATGGGCACCGGCGAGGTCGCCCGCTACCCGGGCACGTACGGGTCCGAGCGCGACAGCCGCGCGGTGATGATGGGCGTGGTCCCGCCGTTCCTGCTGCAGACCGAGGGCAACCCGCACGGGACCCCGGCGAGCAACATCGAGGCGACGGGTCGAGGCGATCCGGACCGACCGCTCGCCTACCTGACCGCCTTCTACGACGCGACACGCGCGTGCCGAGCAGCTCGTCGAGGTCGGAGAACCGAGGAGGTCGTGCGCGACATCTGGAACGTCGCCGGGGCCGCGTCGCTGCTGTGCCGCCGACGAGGATCGACGACTGCGAGCTCGTCGAGATCGAGGGCGCGCCGCACGGCCTGCTGTGGACGCACGCGGACGAGGTCAACGAGGCGCTGCTCTCGTTCCTCGGCGCGCGGGCCGGCGCGGTGTCGTAGCCGCTGCGCCGTGGAGATCGTGACCGCCGCCGCGACGGCCCCGGCGGCGGCACGATCAGGGACGGCGACGGCCGCGCTCGTCGGCGCGATCGTCCACGTCCCGGCCGACCGGGTCGCGTCGCTCCCGGAGCTGCCGGCCGCTGCCGGCGATGACGGAGCGGGCGCGGCGTCAGACGCGCGTGGCGAGCTCGAGGATGTGGTCGTCGGGGTCGCGCAGGTACAGCGACCGGAAGCGCCCGCGCTCGAAGACGTCGGTGGTCTGGATGCCGCGGCTGCGCAGGTAGTCGCGCCACGCGTCGAGCTCCTCGGCGGAGTCGACCGTGAGCGCCAGGTGGTGCGGCGCGCCGGGCCCCGGGCTGCCGGCGGGCATCTGCGGGTACTCCATGAACGACACGAGCGTGCCGGCCCGGCCCTCGGCGTCTCCGAACCAGAAGTGGCGCGCCGTCGGGTCGTCGTCGTTGACGCCCTGCTCGACCAGGCCGAGGCCCAGCGTGTCGCGGTAGAAGGCGGTCGTGGCGTCCAGGTCGCGGACGATCAGCGTCACGTGGTGGATGCCGGTGATCTGCATCCGCCGCGGCTGGGCGGTCGATTCGGTCGGATCGGTCACGTCCGGAACCCTATGCCCCCGGTCCGACGACGGAACGCGGCGCGCAGCGCGGCGAAGCACACGGCGAACACGGCGACGCCGACGGCGATCAGCGCGAGCTGCGGCAGGCCGGTGAAGAAGTAGAGCGGGATGACGCTCGCGACGGCGGCGCTGGCGGCCAGCAGCGTGGAGTGCGAGCGGTAGCCGGCGAAGTGCTCGCGCAGCGACAGCTCCAGCGAGGCGACGGTGACGAGCGCGAACCCGCAGACCGCGAACGCCGTGCGGTCGGAGGCGACGCCGGTGAGGCCGAGGACGATGAGGACGATGCCGCCGAGGATCGTCAGCTCGATGAGCGGGAACGGGCTCCAGGGCGCCTTCGGCGCGTCCTCCAGGCGGGCGCGGCGGGAGGCGCGCGGCTGGGCGCGCGAGGGGGTCGCGGTGGCGCGCTCGGCCCGCTCGGGGACGGGCCGCTCCTTCACGGCGGGTGCGGCGGACGCGCCGGAGGCGGCGCGCGGGGGGCGGCGCTTGCGGCGCTTGCGGCGGTTGTCGGCCATGTCAGCCGGCTAACGGGCAGCCCGACGACAGCTTCACCTGCCACCACCCCATGAGCATCCCCACGAGGCCGAGGCGCGGGCGCACGGCGTAGACGCCGCAGCCGCCCTCCCCCAGATCGGCCGCGCGGACGCGCTCGAAGCGGTGGCGGCCCGGCTCGAGCAGCATCCGCTCGAGGCGGACGCGCGCCTGCTCCTGGCGGGCGCCGCGCTCGGCCTGCGCCGCGCACGCCTCGTCGACCGCGGCCGCGAGCCGGTCGCGGGCGCGCTCGAGCTCGCCGAGCGTCATGAGCCGGGGGACGCCGGCGCGCCGCTGCGGGCGGGCGTCGGCGCCGGTCTGGCGGGGCGCAGGGTCGAGCATCGCCAGACGCCGCTCGAGGTGCGCGATCTGGGCGCGCAGCGAGCGCCGCGCGGCGGCCTCGTCGAGCCCGGGGGCGAGCGCGCGCTGGCCGGTGGCGACCATGGCGGAAGCGTACTCCGGGCGGCCGCGCCGCGCGACGCGCGAGCGGTCGCGCCGGCGCAGGAGACACGTCGAGGTCGGCGGACCGGTGGCGGGCCGGGACCGGACGTGCATATCCGGGAAGCGGGACGGCGGTCCCGGTGGCGCGAACGGCGGCGGAGCGGGTGGTCCCGGCCGCTGCTTCAGCGACGGCGGCGGCGCGGCCGGCGGCGATCTCGGCCTCGCCATGGGCGGCGGCGCCGGATCGAGCTTCGGGCCGGCCGGGGCGACCTTCGCCACCGCCGCCCTGGGCGTCCCGGCGTCGCTGACGCTGAGCTTCGAGGTCCCGCCGCCGACGGTGGCGATCGCGGCCCCGCTCGACGGCGCGGTCTTCGAGGCCGGCGCCTCCGCGACGACCTCGTTCACGTGCACCGAGTTCTCGACGGGCCCCGGCATCGCGTCGTGCGAGGACGGCGCTGGCCGCCCCGCGCCCGCGGTGCACGCCCCTTCGCGGACCGACCGCTCGAGACGTGTCGCGCTTTTCCTCCAAGGGGTGGAGGGAAAGCGCGGCACACCGGAGCCGCGAGCAACCGCGCGGCGCCCTCGGCGGCCGTTGTCGCACAGCGAGCTCAATCCGACAACGGGGCGAGCAGCTCGACGCAGCGCTCGAGCGCCTCGACGGCGAACAGCTCCGGCACGTTGGGGACGCGGATCGCGTAGAGGAGCAGCTCGCGCGTCGAGCGCGACACCGGCCGCTGCGGCTCGCCGAACAGCGGCGCCACCACGCCGGCGTCGTCGGCGATCACGAGCCGGCGATCGGGCTCGACGCGCACCGAGAGCGGGCCCTCGACGGAGGCCGCGTCGACCGCCCACACGCCCACGCCGGTCTCGACGGTCGCGATCGTCAGCGCGTCGGCCGGCGTCCCGCGCGGCACGAAGCCGCCCTCGACGAGGCGGCGCACGATCGCGGCCTCCTGCGGGACGCGGTGGACGTCGGGCTCGATGCCGATGTGGCGGAAGAACACGCGGTGGGCGTGCACGACCGGCTGGCGGCGCAGCACCATCGCCTGCGGGCCGCGCCAGCGGTCCGACAGGTCGGCGAGCCGGGCGCGCACGTCGGCCGGCGTGCGCCCCGGCCGCGCCGCCACGACCGTCCACAGCAGCCCGAGCCCGGGGAGCTCGGCGGCCAGCGCGGGCGCCACGCGCCCGGCCCGGATCAGCCCGCCGGCGTCCATCCGCGCCGGCGCGACGCGGCCACCAGCCGCTCGACGCGCCCCTCCAGCGACGCCTCGGACTCCTCGCCCAGCACCGTCCCGCGCACCTCGCCGCCCGGATAGGCGAACGTCACGTGCGGGCACACCGCCACGCCGTACAGGGCGGCGAGCGCGCCGTCGCGGTCCCAGCCGACCGGGAAGGTCCAGCCGTGCTCGCGCACCAGCCGCCGCAGGTCGTCGCGGTCGCCGCGGATCGACACCGCCGCGACCTGCACCTCCGGGTGCGCGCGGTGGATCGCCTGCAGCCGGTCGAGCGTGCGCGTGCAGTCGCCGCCGCGGGTGGCCAGGAACGCGAGCACGACCGGCCCGCGCTCGGCCAGCTCGCACACGTTCAGCACCTCCGGCCCGCGCACCGAGCAGGCCGGCACGCTCCCGGCCGCGCCCGAGTCGGCCTCGCGCGCGACGTTCGCGTCGCCCTCCAGCGACCCGAGCGCCAGCGGCACCGCGAACGGCGGCAGCTCCGTCCCCGGCTCCACGCCCCGCGCCCCGCCGCCCTCGCCCCCGCCGAGCGCGCGGATCGACACGATCGCGATCGCCGCCAGCACCACCGCGGCCAGGATCCACCCGTAGCGCGTCTGCCACGGCGGCCGGACGGGCGGGTCCGCGCTCACCCCCGCCTCCACCGGCGCTCGGCCGCCACGAGCACCGCCGGCAGCACCGCCAGCACCCCCAGCAGCGACACGCCGAGGTCGACGACCGTCACCCAGCCGAAGTCGCGCAGCATCTGGATGTCGGAGGCGACGAGCACCGCGAACCCGGCGATCGCGGTCACGCCCGACGCGACCACCGCCGCCCCGGTCGACCGGTACGTGCGCTCCAGCGCCGCCGCCACCGCCCGCCCGCCGGCGCGCTCCTGGCGGTAGCGCTCGGCCAGCAGCACGCTGAACTCCGTCGAGATCGCGATCACCAGCGCGCCCAGCGTCACCGACATCGGGTTCAGCTCCACCCGCAGCGCCGCCAGCACGAGCGCTGACCAGCCGGTGGCCAGCACGATCGGCGCCAGCGGCACGAGCGCCCGGCGGACCGAGCGCATCGCCGCCAGCAGCACGAGCGCGACCGCGGCCAGCCCGCCGACCAGCAGCAGCGCCCGCCGCCACGGCGACGACACCTGCGCGTTGGCCTCGGCCGCCAGCACCGGCAGCCCCACGAGCTCGGCCGTCACGCCCTCGGGCGGGTCGAGCTCGTCGCGCATCGCCTCGATGACCTCGTGCTGGCGGTCGAGCGGCATCAGCCGGATGCCGAACGCCAGCGTCGCCGCCGTGCGATCGGCCGTCACGACGCCCTGCGAGAAGTACGGCGGCACCGCGTCGAGCAGCTCGGCGATCTCCTCCCGCGTCGGCTCGTCGGCCCCCTCGAACAGGTCCGGCAGCGAGAACGCCGGGCACACCGTCGCGCGCCCGCACCGCCGCCCGCCGTCGCCGAAGCGCTCCAGCACGCGCTCCTGGTAGTCGGTCATCCAGCGCAGCACCGCCGGGTCGGTGAGGTCGTCGGCGGTGACCATCACGTCGATCTCGCCGCCGACGCCGGTGGACTCCTGCAGCTCGCGCAGGTCGGCGAGCGCCGGCATCTCCTGCGGCACGAGCCGGTTGACGTCCGACTGCACCGGCGCCTGCGTGTCCAGCGCCCACCCGGCCACCGCCAGCACGCCCGCCACGGCGAGCACGACCCCCGCCCGCCGCAGCGCGGCGCCCACCACCCAGCCGCTCGCGCGCCGCCCGCCCGCGCGCACCGCCCGCGCGACCAGGTTGGCGGACAGGAGCTCGTCGGCGCCCGCCACGGCCGAGCGCAGCGCGCGGCCCGCCGCGCCGGGCACCAGACCCCGGCCGGCCACGGTCAGCGCCGCCGCGCCGGCCGTGAACGTCAGCGCCAGCGCGAGCGCCACGCCCGCGACGAGCAGCAGCCCGAACTGGCGCACCATCGGCACCGGCGACCGCGCCAGCACCAGGAACCCGGTCGCGGTCGCCGCCCCCGCGGTCACGATCGCCGCCCCGCCCCGCGCCGCCGCCGCCCGCGGCGAGCCCTCCTCGCGGGTGCGCGCCTGGAACTGGATCGCGTAGTCGACGGCCAGCCCGATCAGCACCGGCAGCACCCCGATCGAGGCCATCGTCAGCGGCAGCCCGAGGGCCGCCAGCGCCCCGAACGTCAGCCCGCCGGCCCCCAGCGCGAGCGCCAGCGGCAGCAGCCGCGGACGCACCCGGAAGACGAGCGCGAGCACGCCCGCCATCACCAGCAGCGCGACCACGAGCAGCGTCACGAGCGAGTCGGAGATCGCGTCGCCCAGGTCGCTGAGGACCACCGGCGCGCCCGTCACGACGTATTCGCCGCCGCCGGTCAGCCGCCACTGCGGCATCGTCACCGCCTCGCGGACGAGCGCGATCGCCTCGCGCCGCTCGTCGTCGGTCAGGTCGGGCCGCAGCCGCACCTGGATCAGCGCCGACTCGGCCGTCGGGAACAGGTAGGCGAAGCGCGCCTTCGGCGTCCCGCCCCTCCCGTCGCCGCTGAACACGAGCTTCGACACGAACCCGGTGTCGTTGAGCTGCGGCACCCCGCTGAGGCCGTACTCGAGCGCGATCGCCAGCACGTCGCGCGTGAACCCAGCGTTCACGAGCTGCCGCGCCTGGCGCGCGAACCTGCGCGCCCGCGCCTCGGAGTAGCCGCGCCGGCGCGCCAGCTCCCGCGCGGCGCGGGCGGCCTCGTCGGCCTGCGCGGCCGCCGCCTCCGACCGCGCGTTGAACTGGTCGGCGATCTGGCGCACCGACTCGTTGACGAACGTCCCCGGCCCGTAGACGACCTGCACCGGATGGGTCGCCGCCAGGCGCCCGCACGGCGACCCGGTCCCGCCCGGCGGGGTGGCGCCCGACGGGACGTTGCCCGACAGGCAGCCCTCGAGGCCGAGCACGGTCTCCAGATCGCTGGTCAGCAGGAGCTGGCGCAGGTTCTCGGCCACCAGCACGTACACCGCGTCGTCGCCGAAGCGCTCGTGGTAGCGCTCGGTCGCCTGCCACGTGTCCGACGAGCGCCCCACGAGGGTGTCGGCGCCGCTGGACGGCCGCAGCGTCGCGACCGCCAGCGCCGTCGCCGCGCCCACCACCAGCAGCGCGGCGGCCAGCACCGTCCACGGCCGGCGCCCGACCCAGCCCACCAGGCGCTCCAGGCGCGTCATCGTCCGCGGCAGGTTAGGCCTCTACGGCTCGGCGGTGTGCCCGTTGGGCGCCGCCGAGATGTGCGGGTACTGCGTCGTCCCGGCCCGCGTCGTGTAGTCGCCCTGCTGCTTGCACGGCGGCGCGATCACGCCCTGCACGCCGCCGAGCGCCTGGGCGAACAGGTCGGCCTGCAGCGCCGGCGTCACATAGCTGTTGAGCACCCCGATCAGCTCGTCGGCCTGCTCGGGGCTGAGCTCGCGCAGCGGCTCCGGCAGGATCGCGGTCAGCGCGGACGTCGCGCCGCCGATCGCCTCGGCCAGCTCGCTCGTCTGCACGAACGTCGGGAACCCGCTCGCGCACTGGCGCGTGTCGTAGGACACCATCCCCTGCGCGAGGTTGAGGAACTCGCGCGGCTTCATGTACGGGTTGGGCCGGTTGCTGGGCAGCCGCCGCGGATAGATCGCCAGGTTCTCGGGCGTGATCGGGTTGATCGTGCGCAGGTAGTGGACCGGGTTGCCGTTGATGTCGGGCGACGTCGCCTGCGTCGCCGCGGTGGGGTTGGCGAAGAACGCGGTCAGCTCGCTGCGGTACTCGCCCAGGAACGCCAGGATCGGGTTGAGCTGCTGCAGCGGCAGGTCGAACTCGCCCAGGAACGGCGCGAACTGGTCCAGGAAGCTCTGCACCGCCGGCAGGCCGCGCTCGGACGCGTCGATGAGCGGGTCGAGGTCGCGGAACAGCGCGTTGAGGTCGGGGGCCAGGCCCTCGAGCTCCTGCAGCGTCGGCGACAGCTCGCGGGCGGCCGGGCGCAGCTGGTCGACGAGCGGGTTCGTGTCCCGCGCGAACTCGGTGAGGCGCCGCACGGTCCGCTGGGACTCCTCCTCGAACGTCGGCAGCGCCCGGAAGAACGCCTTCAGGTCCTCGTCGCGCTGGGCGGTCGTCTCGAACACGCTGTTGGAGTTCGTGATCAGCTGCGCGAGCTGGTCGTCGCGGGCGCTGAGCGCCGCGAACACGTCGCCGGTGCCGTCGACGATCTCGCGCACGTCGCGCTCCTGCGACTTGAGGATGCGCAGCAGCTTGTTCGTGTCGATCGCGAACGGCGCCAGGTTGCCGAGCGCGTCGTTGATGTTCCTGCCCTGCCCGGTGACGCCGAGCGCCTGCTGCTGCATCCAGGTCTGGAACGCCTCGCGCGTCTCCTTGTCGAACGTGCTGAGGATCTCGTCCAGCTCGACGGTCGGCGACACCTGGGACGCCGGCAGCGTGCCGCCCTCGGGCAGCATCCCGCTCGACGGCTCGCCCGGCGTCAGCTCGACGTAGGTCTCGCCCAGCAACGTCTTCTGGCGCAGGATCGCGCGCGTGTCCTTGGGGATCGGCGCGAACCGGCGGTCCATCTCGATGATCGTGCGCGAGCGGCCGTCGGGCGTCGTCTCGATCTCCTTGACCTTGCCGACGGGCACGCCGGAGATGCGCACGTCCGCCTCGCGGGCGAGCTGCGTCGCCTCGCCGAACGACGTCGCGAACCGGTAGCCCTTCGGCGCCAGCGGCGTCGCGCCGCCGAAGGCGATCCACAGGAACAGCAGCAGCCCGAAGCACGACAGCGCGAAGACGACCATCACGAGCAGCCGGCCGAAGGTGGGCGCCTGCTTCTGCATCAGCCCTCCTCCCCCGCGTCGGAGGCCGCGCCGGCCGGGGCCGGCGTCGTCGGCGAGCCCGGCGTCCCCGACCCGGTCGACGACGGCGGCGTGTTGCCGGCGCCGGCCGACTGCGAGCACGCCTCCTGCGCCGACACCGGGTTCAGCAGGTTGATCAGCGTGCCCAGGCGCGGGTTGGCGGGCACCAGCGCAGGCAGCGTCTGCAGCGTCGAGCAGGACGCGAGCACCATGCCGCGGCGGATCGCGCCCATCGCGTCCTGGCCGCCGAACACCGACGCGCCCGCGTGGTTCGTCCACGCCGCCCAGAACAGGTAGCCCTCCTCCTTGTCGCCGGGCGGGTTGAACGCGAGCGTGTTCAGCAGGATGTTGACGACCTTCAGCGCGCTCGTGAGGTCGGGCGTCACCTCGGCGAGGTTCCGCGCCGCCGGGCGCAGCACGCGGACGGTCGGCAGCGACTCGCGCGCGAACGGGCGCAGCTGGTCCTCGATGATCGGCGTCGACTCCTGCAGGAACGGGCGCATCTGGCGCAGCGACGGCCCGAGCGCCCGGGCGGCCGGCCGCAGCGACTGCAGCGTCGGCCCGAGCGCGTCGGCCAGGTCGCCGGCCTTGCCGAGGTTCTCCTGCGCGACCCGGAGCGTCTCGGGCAGCTGCTGGAGCGTGGCGCGCAGCGCGCGGTCCTGATCGACGAACGACTGGAAGACCGCGTTGGAGGCGTCGACGAGCTGGGCGAGGTCCTCGTCCTTGGCGGCGACCGCCTCGGTCAGCAGCCGGAAGTTGCCGATCGAGCGCTCGATGTTGTCGCGCCGCTGCGCGAGCAGGCGGGTGATCTCCTCGATGTCGCGGCTGGTCGGCTCGAAGCGCCGGAACGTGTTGGCGAGGTCGTTGGAGCGCCCGTCGAGGCCGCGGCCGAGGTCGCCGAGCAGGATCCGCAGGTAGTCGCGCGTGTCGGCGTCCAGCGCGGCGAGGATCTCGTCGAAGTTGACGGTCGGCTGCGTCTGGCTGACCGGGATCACCCAGTCGTCGGGCGCCTCGCCGGCCTCGCGCGTGCCGGGGTCGAGCTGGATCGTCATGTCGGCCAGCCCGGTCTTGGGCCGCACGAGCGCGCTGGCGTCGCGGTACAGCGTCGCGTGCTCGCGGCGGATCTTCATCGTCACGAGCGCGCGCCCGCCCTTCAGCTCGACCTTGCCGATCTCGCCGACCTTCACGCCGGCGATCGCGACCTCCTGGCCCTGGCCGGGCGTGAGCGCCTGCGCGGTGGAGATCTCCATCTGGCGGTCGACGAAGTCGGAGCCGATGATCGGCACCCAGGCGGGCAGGTAGAAGCGCTGGTTGCTGAGGATGAAGCCGGCGACGCCGAGCGCGACGACGAGCAGCAGGATGATCGCGATGAAGTCGCGGGCGTGGTTGCGGATCGCGCGGCGCATCAGCGGCCGCCTCCGCGGAACGGGTTCAGGCGATCGAGGAGCTGCGCGGCGACGTCGTCGTCGGGCACCCGCGCCCGCGTGGCGGCGCGCGAGCGGCGCGACGAGGACCGGCGCGCCGACCGCGACGAGGACCGCCGCGCCGCCCCCTCCGCCCGCTCGCCGCCGGAGCGGCTGCGGGTGGTCGCGCCGCCGGTGATCCCGCCGACCGCGCCGGCGACGCCGCCGACGACCGAGCCGACCCGCTCCTCCGACGTGAGCTGGTCGACGAGCCCGGTCACGTCGGTGAGCAGCGAGTTGAGCACGGGCTGCAGCGGCCCGGTGGCGGTCTGCACGAGCTCGCGCGGGTTGCCGATCGTCGTCGGCTCCTGGAAGCGCGCGGAGTCGGGCGGGCCGGTGGCGGCGCCGTTGAGGTCGGGGATCTTCTGCGTGTAGCAGGGCACGTCGGGCCGGTAGGGCGGGCGGCGGCCCGGGTACGCGGGCCGCGTGCCGATCGGCGCCTCGTCGCTGCGGCCGAACAGGGCCTGGCCCGACAGCGACCCGCGGCCGGTGGAGACGGTCTGCGAGCCGGCGCCCGGCGAGAAGCGCACGTACATGCCGTTGCCGTCGAAGTTCTGGCCCTCGCTGGCGAGGCCGACCATCGCGTACCAGAACTCCTTGTAGTTCTCCTTGCCGGTGGTCAGCGGGCCGTCCTCGATGACGATGTCGCCGGTCGGCAGCAGCACGCGCGTGACGCACTTGGCGACGAGGTCGGCCTGGGGCAGCAGCTCGTTGGTGGCGTCGATCGTGGTCGCCAGGTCGCGCGTGGCCGGGCTCAGCTCGCGCGCGACGCCCTGCAGCTCGTCGGGCTGCAGGAGCGCCCGCGTCTGGCGGATCCACGGGAACGAGGCGTCGACGGTCTCGGGCGTCTCGCGCACGCCGGGCAGGATCTCGCGCGCGAACGCGCGGGTGGGCGGGAACGCCTCGTTGAGGCTGGCCAGCGTGTCGTTCGTCGTGCGCAGCGTCGGGCTCAGCTCGCGCACCGTCTCCTGCAGGTTGCCCGACTCGTCGGCGAAGATCGCCATCGTCCGGTCGAAGTTCGTGACGAGGTCCTGCAGCGTGCGCGTGTTGCGCCCCAGCGCGCCGGTGATCGTCGCGAGGCTGGCGATCGTGGTCGACAGGTCGTCGGGCCGCACGCCCAGCAGCGCCTCGTTGACGATCGACACGTCGCGCAGCGCGGGGCCGGCGTGGTCGAGGCTGTCGTTCAGCGACTGGGCCGCGGTCTCGCCCTGGGCGTCGGGATCGGCCTGCGCGTCGTCCTCGGCGGTCGGCTCGCTCGTGAGCGCGTCGCCGTAGTCGCGCAGCACCTCCTTCAGCGAGCGGCGCGTGTCCTGCTGCAGCGAGGTCAGCACGTCGCCGAGCTGCACGGGCGCGGCGGTCTGCGTGATCGGGATCGTGTCGCCGTCGCCGAGCGTCGGCGCGGTCGGCGTGCCCGGCTGCAGGTCCACGAAGAAGTTGCCCTCGAGGAAGATGCGCGGCCGGATCTTGGCGGTCGCGTCCTTGTGCAGCGGCAGCGCCGCGTCGTCGAGCTCGAACGTGACGACGGTCGCGTCCGTGTCCTGGTAGCGCTCGATCTTGGTGACCTTGCCGACGTTGACGCCCGCGATGCGCACCGGCGAGTTCGGCTTGATCTGGTTGCTGTTCTCGAAGACGGCGTTCACGCGGAACCCGTGCGTGAACGGCAGCTCCTTGGCGAAGCCGAAGTAGACGCCGATCGCCACGACGACGAGCACCAGCAGGCCCGCGAGCGCGGGGTTCATGCCGCGGCGGTCCTTGCGCGGGATGCGGGGCTTGTCGGGGTCGTTGCGACGGAAGCGCGGCATCTCAGTCGTCCAGGCTCCGTCGCGTCTTCTCGGTCTCCAGGCGCTGCGTGCCCGGCTGGTTGCCGATCACGGTCTGGCCCGGCAGGTACGTCTCGTTGCCGGCCTCGCACTCGCGCGGCTGGCCCGGCGAGGCGGTGTTCGGGTACGGGTTGGTGTGCAGGTGGTTGATCGCGGTCGGGCCGTTGGCGGGGGCCGAGGCGGGGCCGCCCTCGTTGTTGGGCCCGTCGGCGGCGACGATCACCATGAAGCGCTGCCACGTGCCGTTGGCGTCGCCGTCGGACAGCAGGCTGGCGATGTTGCGGAACCACAGCGTCACGTAGTTGCAGACCGTCTGCGCCGGGGCCAGGTGCGCCAGCGTCGGGCGCAGCAGGTCGGACGTGGTCTGCAGGTCCTGGATGCCCAGCTCGGTGGCCGGGTTCTCGGCGAAGCGCACGAGCGCGTCGAACGTCGGGATCAGGCGCTCGTTGAGCGCGACCGACCGCCGCAGCGACCGCTCGCCGTTCGTGAACGCGTCGGCCAGGTCGGGCGCGGCCGTGCGCAGGGCCCGCACGCCGGGCCGCAGCTCGCGGAACAGCGCGGCCGAGTTGCGCAGGAACGGCCGCTGGCGCGGCAGCCCCTCGATCGCCGTGTCGAGCGCCTCGGGCCCGCGCTCGATCGACTCCTGGATCTCCGGCGTCACCTCGGCCAGCGCCCGGAAGGTCGTGTCGAGGTTGCGGAACAGCGCCGCCTGCTGCTCGGCCACCGGCGCGACGATCCGCGCCGAGCGCTCGAGCGCCTGGAAGAGCCCGCCGAGGTTGGTGCGCCGGTCGGCGAGGTTGCTCATCACCGGCACGAGGTTGGCGAGCAGCGGGTTGAGCTCCTCGATCGCCCGGTTGATGTCGGCGCCGCGGCCGGCGAACGCCATCCCGAACTCGTTCAGGTTGACCTGCGACGCCTCACGCGTGGGCTCGTCGAACATGTTCGTGAACTCGTCGAACTCGACGGGCGTGGGCGTCGCGTTGGCCATCGGCACGGTCGCGCCGTCGGGGAAGCCCTCGTCGGACGTGCCCTTCGTGATCTGCAGGTACTTGAGGCCGAGCGCCGACCGCGGGCGCACGAGGAACGTCGAGTCGCGCGGGAGCGGGTCGAGGTCGGTCTCGATGTTGATCGTCAGCTGCGCGTAGTAGCGGCCGTCGGGCGTGCGCTTGGGCGTGATCCGCGAGATCGTCCCGACGCGGGTGCCGCCGACGCGCACGTCGTTGCCCTGCACGAGGTTGGCGGCGTTGGGCAGGTTGACCTTCAGCTCGTAGGTCGGGACGAACGGCAGGCCGTTGTTGGCGTTGTAGGCCAGGAACACGGCGACGATCACGACGAGCACCGTCGCGGCGCCGATCAGCACCGGGTTCGCGGCGATCGAGCTGGAGGCGCGGCGGCGCATCTAGCCCTCGCCTCCCAGCAGGTAGTCGAGCAGCCGGCTCGTCGTGGTCGTGGTGGTCGTCGTCGCCTCGGACTCCGCCTCGTCCTGCTTGTCGGGCACGGGCGCGGTGGCGCCGCTGCCGGGCAGGATCCCGTCGGGCAGGCGGATCGCCTCGCCGGCGTCCGGCTGCTCGGGCGCCTTGCGCGGGCGCGTCGCGCTGGACGCCAGGCGCGCCCCGCCGTCGTCGGCCGCCGCCGAGCGGGTCTGGCCCGCGCGGGTGAACGTCGCCTCGCAGCCGGAGAACTTCACGTCGGTGTACGTCGAGCACGTGTTCAGCAGCAGGCCGGCGCGCAGGTAGTGGCCGGCGCTGTCGAACCCGTTGATCGCCGTCATCTGGAAGAACAGGTAGTCCATCGCCCGCTCGATGCCGCCCGTGTCGCGCAGGCTGACGAGCAGGTCGTCGAGGTCGTCGGCGACCGGCCGCGCGGAGGCCGACAGCTCGTTGACCTGCTCGGTGATCGGGCGGATCTTGCGCATCGCGTCGGTGCCGACGACCGCCGCCTCGCCGAGGGTGCGCACCGCCGGGCGCGCCGACTCGGCCAGCGGGCCCATCGTCTCGAGGAAGCGGTTGATGTTGTCCGCCTGCGCCCCGAGGTCGGTGAGGACCGGGGTCATCTCGTCCGACAGCTCGCCGAGGCGCTCGAGCGTCGGGCGCAGCTCGCTCAGGAAGCGCGGCAGGCGCTCGAAGTTGCGCTCCAGGTCGTCGCGGCGGGCGGCGGTGGCCTGCGAGACCTGCCTGGCCTGCGTGAGGAAGTCGGCGACCTGGGCGCGGTCGCGGGCCAGCGGGCGCAGGACCGCGTCGGACTCGCTGGCCAGATCGGCGAGCACGCGGTTCTGCCGGCGCAGGATGTCGAGGACCTTGTCGGTCTCCGCCAGCGCCGGGTTGGCGCGGCGGATGACCTCGTTGAGGTCCTCCCCGCGCGCGGCGACGCCGGCGCCCAGCTCGTTGAGGATGATCGACAGCCGCTGGCGCTCGGGCAGCTGGTAGATGTCGTTGATGAGGTCGAGGTCGACGTTGCGCTTGGTGTTCTCGACCGGCAGCAGGTACTGGCCCTCGCCCTCGCCGGACTCGATCCGCTTCAGCGGCGGCGGCGCCGGCTCGCCCTCGGCGCGCGGCTGCGTCGGGGTGCACTCGACGAAGCGCTCGCCGATCAGCGACTGCGGGCGGATGATGCAGCTCGCGTCCTGGCGCCAGTCGCCGAACCCGGGCTCGGTGATGTTCAGGACGACCGCGGCCTTGTGGTCCTCGGTGACGTCCAGCGACTCGATGTCGCCGACCCGCACGCCCGCGATCTTCACGTCCTCGCCCGGGATGACCGTGAACGCGGAGTCGAAGATCGCGCGCACCTTGTAGCCGTCGTCGTCGCTGGACGCGGCCAGCGCGACGACCACCACCACGACGACGGCGGCGATCACGGCGACGATGGCGGCCAGTCGTCTCACGGTCCGGGCAGCACCAGGTTCGGGTTGCAGTCGAGGTCGCCGTCGGTGTCGCGCCACGGCGCCGAGCCGTCGGCCGGCGGCTGGCTGGCCGCGCCGGGGCAGCGCGTGATGTTCAGCGTCGACGTGCCCAGCAGCTTGCCGGCCGGGCTCTGCGGCGTGAGCAGGCCGCCGGCCGGGTTGTCGGTGAAGCTGTACGGCGTGAACATCGGCATGATCCGCGCGTAGTGGCCGTTGGCGTCGTAGTTGGCGGCGCCCTGGCCGAAGTCGCGCAGGAAGCCGACGAGCTCTGGCGTGTAGGGCCGGATGAACTCGAGGATCGGCGTCGAGTCCCGCAGGGCCGCGCGCTGGCTGCGGAACGAGGTGCGCGCGTTGCGCGCCAGCGACGGCGCCTTGCGCAGCAGCTCGGTGAGGTCGTTGTCGCTGCCGGGCCGGTTCACGAGGTTGCGCAGGTCGGCGATCGTCGGGCGCGCGTCGCGCACGAGCGGGCGCAGCGCGCGGAAGAACGGCGCCAGGTCCTTCGTCGCCGGCTTGGACTCCTCGACGAGCACGTCGAGGTCGTCGAGCGTCGCGCGCAGGTTCACGAACGTCGTGTTCGCGCGGCGCAGCGTGACCGGCAGCAGCTGCAGGTCCTCCGACAGCGCCCGGCGCTCGCGGGCGATCGCGGCTGCGGCGGCGTTGGCGTTGGAGACGAGGTCGGTGAGGTCGCCGGAGCGCTGCGACAGCGCCTGCGTGACCTGCGCGCCGTTGGCGAGGAAGTCGCTCAGCGTCTGCTGGTCGCGCGTGAGCTCGTTGACGAGCTTGCGCGAGGTCGACAGCGCCGGGTTGAAGTACTCGGCCGCCTCGTTGGCCTCCGCGCCCTTGCCCGCGTACTGGGTCGCGGTGCCCTGGATGACCTCCTGCAGCGCCTGCCGCGTCGGCTCGTCGAGCGTGTCGAAGAGCTGGTCGAGGTCGACCGGCGTGGTCGTGTGCTCGGCGCCGATCGTCGCCCCGTCCTCGAGCGCCGGGGCGTTGTCGGGGGCCATCGTCAGCTGGACGTAGCGGTTGGCCACGCCCGACAGCGACGTCTGGCGGATGAGCGCGGTCGTCCCCTTGCGCAGCGGCGTGTAGTCGCCATCGACCTTGATCGTGACCCGCGCCTGGTTGTCGTCGGTGAGGTCGATGTCGTCGACGGTCCCGATCGGGCGCCCGCCGACCTGCACCTCGTCGCCCTTCACGAGCTGGCCGGCGTTCTGGAAGATCACCTGGTACTCGGTCTGGTCGCCGTGGCGCAGCAGCACGACGACCACCACGACGATGGCGGCGATCAGCGCGGCGAGGGCCAGGCCGCGGGCGATGAGCGTTCGGCGGCGCACGCGCTCCCGAGCGTCACTCCATCCCGAGCGGACCGTGCGAGTCGCCCGAGAGGAACTGGCGTACGAACGGGTTGTCGGAGTCGAAGAGCTGCTCGGCCGGGCCGGACTCGACGATGCGGCCCTTCCACAGCACCGAGATGTGCTCCGCGACCCGGCGCGCGCTCATGATGTCGTGCGTGATGACGACGTAGGCGCCGCCGTTCTCCTCGTGGATCTCCTGGATCAGCTCGCACAGCAGCGCGGTGCGGACCGGGTCCAGGCCCGAGTCGGGCTCGTCGAAGAGCACGATGTCGGGGTCGAGCACGAGCGCGCGGGCGAAGCCGGCGCGCTTGCGCATGCCGCCCGACAGCTCGTTGGGCATCTTGTCGTTCGCGTTGGCCAGGCCGACCTCGCGCAGGCGCCGGTTGACGATCTCGGCGATCTCCTCCTCGCCCTTGTCGGTGTGCTGGCGCAGCGGGAACGCGACGTTGTCGTAGAGGTTCATCGAGCCGAAGAGCGCGCCGTCCTGGAACAGGACGCCGAAGCGCTTGCGCATCTCGAACAGCTCGTCGTCGTGCATGTTCGGCACGGACTGGCCGTGCACGATCACGTCGCCCTGGTCGGGGTACAGCAGCCCGACCATGTGCTTGATGCACACCGACTTCCCGGTGCCCGACGGCCCGAGGATCATCGAGATCTTGCCCTCGGGGATGCCCATGTTCAGGCCGCGCAGGATCTTGTTGCGCCCGAACGCCTTGTGGACGTCGACGAACTCGATCGCGTCCTGGACGCCGGTCGGCGCCTGGCGGCCGGTGTGGAAGCGGAACTCGTCGTCCTCGTGAGCCTCCGGGCCGGAGACGATCGACATGCGGGCGCTCTCGTCCGGCGGCACGTCGTCTCGGTCACGCTCGTCGCTCATCTCATCCTCCGATCGGGGCTCTCGGATTCGCGCCCCAGAACACCTGTGTCCCCAACATCCCGATGAGGTGCACCAGCACGATGTTCAGGACCATGGATTTCGCCGTCGCGGTGCCGACTCCCACCGGTCCTCCCGACGCGTTGTAGCCGTAGTAGCAGCCGACGAGCACGATGGCCGTGGCCATCACCATGCCCTTGATCAGGCTGTACAGGAGGTCGGGCGGGTTCTGGAACATCCAGAAGATCAGGAAGTACCCGCCGCTGGACACCTCGCCGATCTGCTCGACCACCGCCAGGTAGCTGGCGAAGAAGCCCGCGCCGACCGCCGCCAGGTACATGAACGGCAGCACCAGCCAGGCCGCCAGCAGGCGCGTCGCGCACAGGAACAGCACCGAGTCGATGCCCATCACCTCGAGCGCGTCGATCTCGTCGGAGATGCGCATCGAGCCCAGCTCGGCCACGATGCCGGTGCCGACCTTCGCGGCCATCATGTAGCCGAACGCGTACGGCACGAGCTCGCGCAGGTCGCACCAGGCGCTGAACACGCCGGCGTTGGCGGGCGCGCCGACCGCGCGGCTGAAGTACGCGCCCTCGATGCCGCACTGCAGGCCGATGATGAACACCAGGCCCCAGATGACGATCGTCGAGGAGACGATCAGGATCCCGGCCTGGCGCAGCGCCTCGCCCGTGAAGCGGAAGACGCGCAGCGAGTAGACCTGGCCCAGCACGCGGCCGGAGAACTTCGCGATCTCGCCGAAGCTGGCGAGCCAGTCGCGCGGCAGGGCGAGCCAGGAGCGGCCCACTAGCGGATCACCTGGATCTCTGGGTGCGTGGCCAGGAGGGTCTGGGTGAACACGTAGTTGAAGGCGAAGATGCCCAGGAAGGCGATGACCACCGCCTGGTTGACGGCGCGGCCCACGCCCTCGGCGCCACCCGAGGCGGTCATCCCCTTGTAACAGCAGACGATCGCGATGATCGCCCCGAACAACGTCGTCTTCAGCACGCTGCCCCACAGGTCGGTCGTGGACGCGTTGGTGAAGAACGTCGCCCAGAACGGCCCGAGCGGCGCCCCGTTCGTGAGGGTCGCGAGCACGCCGCCGAAGATCCCGAAGATCAGCGCGTAGATGTTGAACAGGCCGGTGACGAGCATCAGCGCCAGGAACCGCGGCACGACGAGGTTCTTCACCGGGTCGACGCCGAGCACCTGCAGGGCGTCGAGCTCCTCGCGGATCTTGCGCGCGCCGAGGTCGGCGGTGATCGCGGTGCCCGCCACGCCGGCGAGGACGATCGCGGTCACGAACGGCGCGAACTCGCGGATCGACGCGAGCACGAAGAAGCCGCCCAGGCGGTCCAGGGCGCCGAAGATCACGAGGAAGTTGGCCGCCTGCAGCCCGGGCGCGCCGTAGCCGAACGCGACCGTGCTGATGAGCAGCGGGAACCAGCACAGCCGCACCGCGAACAGGAACTGCGAGACGAACTCGCCGCCGTACGGGTAGGGCGGACGCAGGGCGGACGAGATCGTCTTCCCCGTGAGGATCATCATGTCGCCCACCTCCTCGAGGACGTTCCTGGCGGGCAAGAACGCTCGATCGGCGACGCTTCGGACCATCACCACCCTCCTGAAGTGCCAGGGTCGCGTGAGCCTGGGACCGCTCGCGCCGACCGCGCGGGATCGTAGTTAACGATCCGGACCCCTGCCAAACCGCAACCGTGCATGTCTCTGACCGCAAACGCACGGGCTTCGCGGGACTGGCGGCGACGGTGACTGACCGACCGGTCAGCGCCTGCCGAGGTGCTAGCGTCCCGCCGCGTGAGGAGGGTGCTCGCGATCTCCCTGTGCTGCGCGATCGCCGGCGCGTCGGGGACGGTCGCGGCCGGGTGCGGCGGCGGCGAGCGCCAGGACGCGTCGGAGCGGCGCGGCTCCTACGAGGTCCAGGTCGTCACGGCCGAGTTCCCCGAGGAGCAGGCGATCTCGCGGCCCTCGCAGCTGCGCATCGCGGTGCGCAACAGCGGCGACCGGACGATCCCCAACGTGGCCGTCAGCCTGGCCGGCCTGTTCATCCGCAACGAGTCCCCCGGGACGGCGGATCCGGAGCAGCCCGTGTGGGTGATCGAGGGCCAGCCGCTGGACGGCGAGACCGCGTTCGACTCGACGTGGACGCTCGGCCGCCTGGAGGCCGGCGACACGCGCGAGTTCACGTGGTCGCTGAACCCGGCGATCCCGGGCACGTTCGAGGTGACGTGGACGGTCGCCGCGGGCCTGCACGGCAAGGCCGTCGCGCGCACCCCCGACGGCGAGCGCCCGACCGGCACGTTCACGGTGCGCGTCTCCGACCGCCCGGCGCAGGCGACGGTCGACCCCGCCACCGGCGACGTCGTGACCGGCGGCGAGCAGTAGCGGCCCGCCCGGCGCCCCGGCGCCGGGTCCGCATCGCGCTGTGGTTCACTGGGGCCCCGTCCGGCGAACGCGTGGAGGCCTTGCGAATGCGGCGTGATGTCGACCTCAGCATCGGGCTGGTGGCCATCGGGGCCATCGCGGTCCTGGTGAGCCTGTTCCTCGACTGGTACGAACCCGGCCTGGCGGCCTGGGACGCCTTCGAGCTGGTCGACTGGCTGCTGCTCGCGTTCGCGGTGGCGGCGCTGGCGCTCGCCGGCAGCGCGGCGACCGGGTCGGCCGGCGCCGGCGCGCCCGGCACGCGGCTGGCCTTCATCTGCGGGATCGTCGCCTTCCTGGTGATCGCGGAGATCCTCGACCCGCCCCCGGCGGTGCGCGGCGCGGACCGCGAGATCGGCGCGTGGATCGCGCTGGGCGGCGCCGCGCTGATGGTGGCCGGAGCGGTGCTGGCGATCGCGCAGATCTCGGTGACGATCGACGTGAGCGAGCGCCGGCGGCGCACCGCCGCCGTCGACGCCCGCAACGGCGCCGACACGGCCGACGAGCCGCCCGCGGGCGCGCGCGGCGGCGCGAGCCTGTGGACGCCGCCCGCCGGCGAGGACGCGGACGACGACGCGCCCGCGCCCGACCCGGACCGCACGCAGCCGCTGCCGCCCGTCGCCCGTCCCGACGACGAGAAGACCTGATCCCCGGACCCGGTGAGCGCGCCCACGTTCGAGGTCCTGGCGTTCCGCGCGATGCCCGTCACCCGCGGGGTGGCCGTGCTGGAGCTCGAGGGCCGCTTCACCGACCGCGCGCCGCGGCACCTGGGGATCCCGTGCCTGCTGGTCGAGCGCGGAGAGCGCCGGCTGCGCTGCCCGCCGGTCCCCGGCCCCGACGCCGCGGCCGGCCCCGGCGGCGTGCCCTGGCGCGCGTCGTTCGCGATCCCGGCCGCGCTCGTCGACGGCGCCGGCTTCGCGCTCGAGGTCGGCCGCGACCTGCTCGTCGAGCTGCCCGAGCCGGACCTCGGGCCGCCCGAGGACCAGGGCGCGCGGCTGGCGCGGCTGGCGCGCGAGGCCAACGAGCTGCGCCGGCGCCTGGACGAGGCCGTCGCGCGCGCCGCCGCGGCCGAGGCGGAGGCGGGCGCGGCCCGCGCCGAGGTGGACCGCCGGCTCGTCGAGGCCGGGCAGGAGGCGGCCGAGGCGCTCGAGCGGGCGCGCGCCGAGACCGAGGCGGTCCGCGCCGAGATGGCCCGCCAGCTCGAGGCCACGCGCGAGCAGTCCGACCACCTGCTGGAGCAGGCGCGCGCCGAGGCGCGCCAGGCGCTGGCGGCCGAGCGCGAGCGGCGCGAGCGCGAGGTGGCGGCGATCCGCGAGCAGTCCGACCGCGCGCTCGCGACCGCGCGCGATGACCACGCGCGCGCGATCGCCGCGCTGCGCGAGCGCCACGAGCGCGAGCTGGCGGCGGTGCGCGAGCAGTCCGACCGCGCGCTGGCCTCCACGCGCGAGGAGCTCGCCGCCGACGACGAGGCGCCGACCCGGGTCGCGCCGGCGACCGCGGCCGCGCGGGCCGAGCCGCGCCCCGCGGCGCCCGCGGCGCCCGCGGCGCCCGCGGCGCCCGCCGCGCCCGCCGCGCCCGAGCCGCCCGCCGCCGCGCCCGTGGAGATCCAGACGGGTCCCGACGAGGGGGTGCGCCTGCTGTCGAGCCGCCGCCGCCCCCGCCACCGCCCCGAGGACGAGCCGGAGCCCGAGACGCTCGCGCCCGGCGCCACCCGGATCGGCGCGCACGCGATCGCCGCCGGCCGCTCGGGCGCGCCGTCGCGTCACCGCGCCATCGAGCCCCAGCGGATCGCCGCGATCATCGCGCTGCTGATCGCGATCGCCGCGTTCGTGATCGTCGTCGTGCTGCGCGTCGGCCCGTTCTGAGCCGCCTCAGCCCTCCACGACGGCCAGCGCGTCGATCTCCACCTTCATGCCGCCCGCCAGCCCCACGAACACGGTCGTGCGCGCCGGGTAGGGCTGCTCGAAGACCTCCTCGAAGACCGCGTTCATCGCCGCGAAGTCCTCGACGTCGGTGAGGAAGACGCCGCAGCGGATCACGTCGCCGAGCGTCGCCCCGGAGGCGGCCAGCACCGCCTCGACGTTGCGCAGGCACTGGCGCGTCTGGGCCGTGATCTCGGGCGCGAGCTCCCCGGTGCGCGGGTCCTGGCCGCCCTGTCCGGCGGCGTGCACGAGCGCGCCGATGCGCACGCTCTGGGAGTAGGCCCCCGCGGGCGGCGGGGCTTGATCCGTCTGACCGGCGCGACGTCGCATCCGGGCTCCTTCCTGTGGCGGTCGTGGACGAACCATCGCGCTTGACAGGGCGCGACGGGCCGTTCTAGGGTCGCAGTCGTCGTACGAATTTTCAAGACGGCGTCCTAAATATTCGGACCATGACGGATCTCTCCACGGCCACGTCGACGAGCGTCGAGCGCGCGTTCGAGCTGCTCGACCTGATCGCCGCCGCCCCCGACGGCCTCAGCCTGAGCGAGCTCACGGCGCTGGCCCCGCGCTCGAAGAGCACGACGCATCGCTACGTGGCCACGCTGATCGGCCTCGGCGTCGTGCGGCGCGACGACCAGGGGCGCCTGCGGCCCGGCCTGAAGCTGCTCGAGCTGGCGGCGGCCCTGCTCGAGGACGACGACCTGCGCGCCGCCGCCGGGCCGCTGCTGGCCGACCTCGCGCGCCACACCGGGGAGACCGTCCACCTCGGCGTCCTGTCCGAGGGCGAGGTCGTCTACATCGCCAAGATCGAGAGCCCGCACTCGGTGCGCCTCGTCTCGCGCATCGGCGCGCGCGTGCCGCTGCACTGCAGCGCGATGGGCAAGGCGCTGCTGGCCTCGCTGCCCGACGACGAGCTGGAGGCCGCGCTCGCCGCCCCGCGCGAGCGCCGCACGCCGCACACGCTCACGGGCGAGGCCGAGCTGCGCGCCGAGATCGAGCGCGTCCGCGCGAGCGGGATCGCGATCGACGACGAGGAGAACGAGGCCGGCGTGCGCTGCCTGGGCGCGGCGATCGCCGGCCCGGCCGGCGCCGCGGCCGGCGCGATCAGCGTCTCCGCCCCCGCCGGGCGGATGCCGCTCGAGCGCTGCCACGAGCTCGCCCCGGTCGTGCGCGAGGCGAGCGCCGAGATCGGCCGCCGTCTCACGGGCGCGCGCGACGCCTCGCCGCGCGCCACCGGCGAAAGGAGCCTGCGATGACCGTCACGACCAGCACGCCCATCGAGGTGCGCAACCCCGCCACCGGCGAGACCCTCGCCACCCTCGCCGCCGCCACGCCCGACGAGGTCGACGCGGCGATCGCCGCCGCGGCCGGCGGGGCGGCGGCGATGCGGGCGATGCCGGCGCACGAGCGCGCCGCGCTGCTGGAGCGCGTCGCCCGCGCGCTCGAGGACGAGCTGGAGCCGCTCGCCCGCCTGCTGGCGACCGAGAACGGCAAGCCGATCGCGCAGACGCGGGGCGAGGTCGCCGTCGCCGCGCGCATCTTCCGCGGCTGCGGCGAGGAGGCCAAGCGCCTGTTCGGCCGCCAGATCCCGCTCGACGCGGTGCCCGGCCTGGAGCGCCACCTCGCGGTCACGTTCCGCGAGCCGCTCGGGGTGGTCGCCGCGATCGTGCCGTTCAACTACCCGGTCGAGCTGTACGCCCACAAGGCGGCGGCCGCGCTGGCCGCCGGCAACGCCGTGATCGTCAAGCCGCCCGAGAAGTGCCCGCTGGCCGTGCTGCGCGTGGCCGAGCTGGTCGAGGCCGCCGGCGCCCCGGCGGGCGCCCACCAGGTCGTGCTCGGCGGCCCGGAGGCCGCGCAGCGCCTGGCCGCCAGCCCCGGCGTGCGCCTCGTCGCGCTCACCGGCAGCACCGCGGCCGGCCGGGCGGTGAGCGAGCTGGCGGCCGCGAACCTCACGAAGGTCAGCCTCGAGCTCGGCGGCAACGACCCGATGATCGTCTGCGCCGACGCCGACGTCGACCTCGCCGTCGACGCGGTCGTGCTCCGCCGCCTCGCGCGCGGCAACGGCCAGATCTGCTGCGCGGTCAAGCGCGTGTTCGTCGAGGACGCCATCCACGACGCATTCGCGCAGCGGCTGGCCGAGCGGGCGCGCGCGCTGGTCGTCGGCGACCCGCTCGACGAGCGCACCGAGGTCGGCCCGCTCATCACCGAGGACGCCGCCCGCCGCGTCGAGGCGCAGATCGCCGAGACCGTCGCCGCCGGCGCCGAGGTGCTGGCCGGCGGCCCGCGCGACGGGGCGTTCGTGCCGCCGACGGTCCTGGCCGGCGTCGCGCCCGTCCCGCCCGAGCGGGAGACCGAGGTCTTCGGCCCGGTCGCGCCGATCCTGCGCGTCGCCGACCCCGAGGAGGGGCTGCGCCACGCCAACGCGTCGCGCTACGGGCTGCAGGCGGCCGTGTTCACCCGCGACGTGAGCCGCGCGCTGTCGCTGGCCAGGCGGCTGGAGGCCGGCGGCGTGATCGTCAACGGCTCCACCGCCCTGCGCGCCGAGAACCTGCCGTTCGGCGGCGTGAAGCTCACCGGCGGGGCCCGCGAGGGGATCCACGACACGCTGCTGGAGATGACCGAGCAGAAGACGGTCATCGTCATGGAGGCCTTCGCATGACGCTCGTCCTCGAGGGCGTGCGCAAGTCGTTCGGCGGGGTCGAGGTCCTCCACGGGATCGACCTCGAGGCGCGCGCCGGCGAGGTCGTCGCGCTCGCCGGGGCCAACGGCGCCGGCAAGTCGACGCTGATCAACATCCTCTCGGGCGCGCTGCCGCGCGACGCCGGGCGCATCGTGCTCGACGGCGAGGAGCTGGCGCTGCGCTCGCCGCGCGAGGCCCAGCACCTCGGGATCCGCACGGTCCACCAGGAGCTGAGCCTCGTGCCCGACCTCACGGTCGCCGAGAACGTGCTGCTCGGGGCGCTGCCCGCGCGCGGCGGCTTCGTGTCGTGGCGGCGCGCGGAGCGCCGGGCGCGCGAGCTGCTGGAGCGCGCCGGGTTCGGCGCGATCGACCCGCGCGCGATCGCCGGCGACCTGTCGGTCGCGCGCCAGCAGATGGTCGAGATCGCCAAGGCGCTGGCCTCCGAGCCGCGGATCCTGATCCTCGACGAGCCGTCCGCGGTGCTGGCCGGCGACGACCTCGAGCGGCTGTTCGCGCTGATCGCCGACCTGCGCGCCCACGGGGTGCTGGTCCTCTACGTGTCGCACCGCCTCGAGGAGGTCATGCGCATCGCCGACCGGGTCACGGTCCTCAAGGACGGCCGGCTCGTGTTCGACGCGCCGCCCGCCCAGACGAGCGAGGGCGAGATCGTCCGCCACATGGCCGGCCGGCGCCTGGACGAGGTGTATCCCGAGCGCGGGCGCCGGCCGGGCGAGGTGCTGCTCGCCGCCGAGGGCGTCAGCCGCGAGGGCGTCTTCGAGGACGTGTCGCTCGAGGTGCGCGCGGGCGAGGTCGTGGGCCTGTTCGGGCTGGTCGGCAGCGGCCGCAGCGAGCTGGCCGAGTGCCTGTTCGGCGCCGCGCCGATCAGCGGCGGCCGGATCACGATGGAGGGCGAGCCGCTGCGCCTGCGCTCGCCGCGCGACGCGATCCACGCCGGCATCGCGCTCGTCACCGAGGACCGCAAGCGCACCGGGCTGGTCCTGGACCTGTCGGTGCGCGACAACGCGTCGCTGGCGACGATGGGCGCGATCAGCCACGCCACGTTCATCGATCGCCGGGCGCAGACGCGGCGCGTCGACGCGGCGATCGACGACCTCGACGTGCGTCCCCGCGACATCGAGCGGCCCGTGTGGCAGCTCAGCGGCGGCAACCAGCAGAAGGTCGTGCTGACGAAGTGGCTGCTGGCCCGGCCGCGGGTGCTGATCCTGGACGAGCCGACCCGCGGCGTCGACGTGGCCAGCCGCGTCGACCTCTACCGGCTCGTCGACGACATGACGCGCACGGAGGGCGTTGGAGTGCTCATGATCTCGTCAGACCTGACCGAGGTGCTCGGCCTCAGCGACCGCGTGCTGGTGATGCACGAGGGCGCGATCGTGGCCGACATCCCCGGCGCCGAGGCCACCGAGGAGTCGGTGCTGGCCCACGCGATCGGAGTCGCCGCATGAGCGCGTCCGCGGTCCCCGCGGAGACGCCCGGCGGCCCCCGCCGGTGGCTGACGGCCGATCGCGGCCGGCTCATCAACCTCGGCTTCTTCGTCGCGTTCGTGGCCCTGATCGTCGTCGCCTCGACGACGACGGACGCGTTCCTGACGGAGAACAACGCGACGAACCTGCTGCGCCAGTCGGTCACCACCGGCCTGCTGGCGCTCGGCATGCTCGTCGTGATCCTGACCGGCGGCATCGACCTGTCGGTCGGCTCGATCGTCGCGCTGACCGGCGTGATGGCCGCCGGCCTGTCCGCCGACATGCCGATCGCGCTGGCGATGGCCGTCGCGATCGGCGTGGGCGTCGTGTGCGGCGCGGTCAACGGCGTGCTCATCGCGCGCTTCCGGCTCGCGCCGTTCGTGGTGACGCTCGCCGCGCTGACGACGATCCGCGGCCTCACGTACGTGTACTCGGAGGTCCCCATCACGCCGACGAACGCGAGCTTCCTCGCGCTCGGCAGCGACCGCGTCGGCTTCGTGCCGGTGGCGACGATCATCATGCTCGTCGCCTTCGCGATCGTGTGGGTGTTCCTCACGCGCACGACGGTGGGGCGCGCGATCGTCGCGATCGGCGGCAACGAGGCGGCGGTGCGGCTCGCCGGCATCTCGGTGCGCCGCCACGTCATCCTCGCCTACGTCATCAGCGGCTTCTGCGCCGGGCTGGCCGGCGTGATCCTCGCCTCGCGCGTCGGGATCGCGCAGCCCAGCGTCGGCGTCGCGTTCGAGCTGAACGCGATCGCCGCGTGCGTCATCGGCGGCGCGCGGCTGTCCGGCGGGAAGGGCAGCGTGATCGGCACGCTCGGCGGCGTCGCGCTGCTGACGCTGATCGACAACCTGCTGACGCTCTACGACGTGCAGAGCTACTGGCAGCAGGTGCTGAAGGGCCTGATCATCGCCGCGGTGGTGCTCGCGCGGCGCCAGGAGGAGGGACGATGAGGGTCGGCGCCCGGTTGGACGCCTGCGCCGACCCCCATCGGTCACAACAACCATCGACGAGGAGGATCGCCATGAGGCGACTCATCGCCATGTGCATCGTAGGGGTGCTGGCCGTCACGCTCATCGCGTGCGGGTCCGGCGACGACGACGAGTCGACGTCGTCGCAGGCCGCGACGAGCGCGGCCGCGACGGCCGAGTCCGGGCAGTCCGGCGAGAAGTACTCGATCGGCGTGGCCAACTTCACGCTCGGCGCGCCGTACTTCATCGGCATCTCGGAGACGATCAAGGCCGAGGCCGAGGCCGACGGCAACGAGGTCCACGAGACCGACGCCCGCGGCGACGCCGCGGCGCTGACCGCGAACGTCGACGAGCTGCTGCTCAAGGACGTCGACGGGATCATCATCTCCGGCGGCCCGCTGGAGAACGCTCCGGCCGCGCTGAACGCGATCAAGCAGGCGGGCATCCCCGTGGTGCTCGTCGACCGCAAGTTCACCGGCGAGTACACGAGCTGGGTGGGCCCCGACAACGAGGCCATCGGCCGCCAGGACGGCGAGTACATCGCCGAGCACCTGGACGGCAAGGGCAAGGTCGGGATCATCCGCGGCGGCCCCGCCGACAACTCGATCGGGCTGGCGCGCACCAACGGCGTCAAGTCGGTGCTCGAGCAGTACCCGGACATCGAGATCGTCACCGCGCCGGACTTCGGCGAGTGGAGCAGCGACGGCGGCCTGAAGGTGGCCGAGAGCCTGCTGTCCAAGCACCCCGACCTCGACGTCATCTTCTGCGAGAACGACTCGATGTGCCTGGGCGCGCAGAAGGCGGTCGCGGACGCGGGCAAGACCGACCAGATCATCCTGGCCGGCGTCGACGGCCAGAAGGAGGCCCTGGCGGCGATCAAGGAGGGGACCAACTACAAGGTCACCGGCCTCAACGACGCCGTCGACATGGGCACCGCCGCCTACGAGCGGCTGATCGAGATCCTCGAGGGCGGCACGCCCGAGAAGGACACGGTCGTCCCCTCGCCGCAGATCACGCAGGAGAACGTCGAGGAGTTCTACGACCCCGACAGCGAGTTCTGAATGCTCGCCTCCTCAGGGCGCCGACCGGTCATCGGCGCCCTGGGCGAGGGCCTGCTCGAGGTCGGGGTCCATCCCGGCCTCGAGCAGGACACCCTGGCCCGGGGCTTCGGCGGCGACGCCGCCAACGTCGCGGTCATGGCCGCGCGGCTCGGAGCCGACGCGCGGCTGATCAGCCGGGTCGGCGCCGACGCGGCCGGCCGGCTGCTGCTCGACTTCTGGCGGCGGGCGGGCGTGGACGTCTCCGCCGTCCGCGTCGACCCCCGCGCGCCCACCGGCGTCTACATCAACGAGCGCGACGAGCGCAACGTGCACGCGTTCAGCTACCACCGCGTCGGCTCCGCCGCCACGGGGCTCGACGGCTCCGACGTGCCGGACGAGGCGATCGCGCCGCTCGACGTGCTGCACGTCACCGGCATCACGCTGTCGATCTCGTCCGGCGCGCGGGCCGCCGCGGAGCAGGCCGTCGACGCCGCCCGCCGGCTCGGCGTCCTCGTGTCCTTCGGCGTCAACCACCGCGAGGCGCTGCACCCGCCCACCCCGGTGCTGGCGGCGATGGCGCGCCGCGCCGACCTCGTGTTCCTCTCGGTCGACGACGCCCGCCACGTGCTGGGGGTGACCGCGCCCCACGAGGTCGCGGCGGCGCTGCGCGGGGCGCGCGAGGTCGTGCTCACCGACGGGCCGCGGCCGGCGACGGCGCTGGCCGGCGGCGCGGCGGTCGAGATCACCCCGCCGACGGTCCCGCTCGTGGACGCGGCCGGCGCGGGCGACGCGCTCGCGGGCGCCTACCTGGCCACGCGGCTGGGCGGCGCGAGGGTCGCCGACGCGCTGGCGGCCGGGGTCGCGGCCGGGGCGCTGTCGTGCCGGGCGGGCGGCTGCGCGCTGTCGTACCCGACGGCCGCCGAGGTCGCCGCCGCGCTGGCCGGCCGGGCCGACGGAGCGCGGGCGGTGGCGCCGTGAGCGCGGCGCCGCCGCCGCTGCCGCCGCCGCCCGGCGCGGCGCCGGTCGTGGCGGTCGTCCGCGCCCCGGACCCCGGCGGCGCGGTCGCGGCCGCCGAGGCGCTCGTGCGCGGCGGCGTGCGCGCGATCGAGATCACGCTGACGACGCCGGACGCGCCGAGCGTGATCGCCGAGCTGCGCCGCCGCGACCGGGGCGCGGCGATCGGCGCCGGCACGCTGCGGTCGCCGGCCGAGGTCGAGGCGGTCGTCGCCGCGGGCGCCGACTTCCTCGTCTCCCCCGGCCTCGACGACGCGGTGGCGGCGGCCATGCGCGACAGCGGCGTGCCGGCGCTGCCGGGCGTCTACACGGCCGGCGAGGTCGTGCGCGCGCAGCGGCTGGGCTTCGCGGCCGTGAAGCTGTTCCCCGCGAGCGTGGGCGACGTCGCGCTGCTGCGCGCGCTGCGCGAGCCGTTCCCCGACGTCGCGTTCGTCCCCACCGGCGGGATCACGCCCGCGAACGCGCGCGAGTGGCTCGACGCCGGCGCGGCCGCGCTGGGCGCCGGCGGCGCGATCTGCCCGGCCGACGCGATCGCGGCCGGGCGCTTCGACGAGATCGAGCGGCGCGCCGCCGCGCTCGTCAGCGCGGCAGCCGCGGCGCGATGATCCGGTAGGCCTTCAGGCCGAGGCCGAGGCGCTCGCGGTCCTCGGACTGCATCGGGTCCAGGCCGGTCAGCTCCTTCACCCGGTCCAGCCGGTAGGCGACCGTGTGGCGGTGGGCGTAGATCGTCGCCGCGGTCGCGTTCATGTTGCAGTTCTGGTCGAGGTAGGCCTCGAGCGTGCCGACGAGGTCGGTGCGGTACTGGTCGTCGTAGCGGACGATCGGGGCGACCGTGTCCTCGTAGAAGGAGCGCACCTCCTCGGGGTGCGAGGCGAGGACTCTGAACAGCAGCCGGTAGGTGCCGGTGCCGATGTCCTCGGCGATCGGCGCGTCGGACTGGCGCAGGACGTCGAGCACGAGCTCGGCCTCCTGGATCGCGCGCGACAGGTCGGCCGGGTCGGCGTAGAAGGACGAGACGCCCACGGTGCCGTGGCGCTGCAGGCGCGTGGCCAGGCGGCGGGCCGCCTCGAGCGTGCGCTCGGGGGCGTCGTCGCCGCCGACGGCCGGCAGCAGCGCGTAGACGCGCTGGTCGTCCATGTGCTGGGCGAGCGCGCCCGGGTGCTCGCCGGCGATCGTCGCGACGACGTGGCGCGGGCGGTCGGTGGTCAGCTCGGCGCACAGGATCACCGCGCCGCGGGCCAGGTCGCAGCCCAGGCGGCCGGCGCGGCGGACGACCTCGCGCGGGTCGAGGTCGGGGCGCGAGCGCAGCTCCTCCAGCAGCGAGCCGCGCAGGTTCTGCTCGACCTCCTCCTTGGCCTCCTCGACGGCGACCTCGGTGAGCGCGGCGACGGCGGCCAGGTGCAGGAACTCGGCGGCGTCGGGCGAGGGCTCGCCGGGGGCGGCGAGCAGGGCGACGACGCCGACGACGTCGTCGCCCGACGCGATCGGCGCCTCGGCGACGAGGTTCTCCGGCAGCGGCGACGGGCGGTCCTTCACCCGGTCGGTCGCGTAGCGGCGCAGCGCGCCGATCTCGGCGTCCTCCGGGTGGACGACCGCGACGGCCAGCCGCGGGACGAGGATGGCGACGGGCCCCCCGGCCGCGCCGGCGGCCAGCTGAGCGACGCGCCCGAGCCCCTCGCCGCCCAGCACGGCGTCGACCATCTGGAGATGCAGCTCGCGCAGGCGGGTGACGAGGCTGGCGGACTCAGGCTGAAGTTGAGGTTCAGGCATCGCTCGGGGCAGTGAGGGGCAAGGCGCCGGGGGCGCCGGCGGCGGGGCGATCCGCGCCCCGCCGCCGAGCGACCCTCGGCTGGGTTGGGTCAGGCCGACGCGGCGGCCGCCGCGTCGGGGTGCGACTGCAGGATCTCCTCACCGGACTCGCCGGTGCGGACCCTGAACGCCTGCTCGACCGGCAGGACGAACACCTTGCCGTCGCCGACCGCACCCGTGCGGCCGTGCTTCAGCACCGTGTCCACGATCGTCTGCACGTCGCCGTCCGCGACGACGCACTCGATCTTCACCTTCGGCCGCAGGTAGTTGGTCAGCTCCGCGCCGCGGTAGCGCTCGGTGATCCCCTTCTGCCGGCCGGACCCCTTGACCTCCGTGATGGAGATCGACGGGAATCCGAGCTCGAGCAGCTCCGTCCGGATCGGCTCGAACGCCTCGTGCCGCACGTAGGCGACGACCATCTTCATGCTGTGACCTCCTGGGTCGTCGGGGCGACGCTCGTGGGCGGCGTCCTCTTCGAGAAGGCACCGTAGCCCTCGAGCTCGGGCGCCGGAATGAACTGCTCCGGGTACCCGTACATGCCGTGCTCCGTGATGTCGAGACCGGCAGCCTCGACCTCCTCGGAGACGCGCATGCCGATCGTCGCCTTGATGATCGCGAACGCGATGAGCGACAGCACGAGCACGGTGATGAACGTCATCCCGACGGCGAAGGCCTGCACGCCGAGCTGCTCGAAGTTGCCCGAGTACCACAGGCCGTCCTTGCCGACGCCCAGCGACTCGACCAGGCGCGGGGACGCCCAGATGCCGCAGGCGAGCGTGCCCCAGACGCCGGCCAGGCCGTGCGCCGACAGGGCGCCCACCGGGTCGTCGAGCTTCTTGTCGATCGCCAGCACGCCGGCGACCACGATGAGGCCGCCCACGAAGCCGATGATCGGCGCGACCCACATCTCCACGTAGCCGCAGGGCGCGGTGATCGCCACGAGACCGGCGATCGCGCCGTTGCCGATCATGCCGACGTCGAGCTTGCGGCTGAGCAGGTAGATCAGCAGCGTGGCGCCGATGACGCCGCCGGCGGCGCCCAGGTTCGTGACCGCGATGACCTCGGCCATGCCGTTGCCGGCCGTGCCGAGCGTCGAGCCGCCGTTGAACCCGAACCAGCCGAGCCACAGGATCAGGACGCCCAGGCCGAACAGCGGCATGTTGTGGCCCGGGATCGCCCGCGGGCGCCCGTCGGGGCCGTACTTGCCGCGACGCGGCCCGAGCAGCAGGAGCGCGGCGAGGGCCGCGGTCGCGCCGGTGAGGTGCACGATCGACGAGCCGGCGAAGTCCTGCACGCCGTTGCCGATGTTGCTGAACAGGCCGACGCCCGACCAGCCCCAGTGGGCGATGATCGGATAGATGACCGACGCGAAGACCGCCGCGAACGCGATGTACGCGCCGAACTTGATGCGCTCGATCGTGGTCCCCCAGACGATCGCCAGCGACACGCAGACGAACATCATCTGGAAGATGAAGAAGCCGGCGGTCCCGGCCGTCGCCGACTCGCCGGCGACGTCACGACCGATCTGGAACACGAACCCCGTGTCTCCGGCCAGCCAGCCACCACCACCGAAGGCGATGCCGAAGCCGACCAGCCACCAGGCGATCGAGCCGACGGAGAAGTTCACGAGGATCTTCGCGATCCCCATGCCGGCGTTCTTGCCGCGCGAGAAGCCGATCTCCAGGAAGGCGAAGCCCGCCTGCATGAAGAAGACCAGCACGGTCGCGACCATGATCCAGGTCGTGTTCAGCTCATCGGTGATGGCCGTGACACCCTCGTTGAGGCTGTCGAGCGTGGGCGCCTCCTGCGCCAGAGCGGCGGCCGGAAGCAACAGGGAGCCGAGCACGCCGAGTGCGGCCGCTCGACCCCAGCGGGGGTGAGGCATGGACCCTCCTGAACTCGTTGTCGATCCGCCGGTGATGCTCGACGACGGCCGTCGGGGGGTCATTGGACCGGTGTCGAAAGATCGCCGGACCCGCCTTGTCCACCCGGTACAGCGGGGTTGGCCCGGGGTGCGAAACCCGTGCGCGCATCTTTAGCCACCGGGATAAGGTCGGTTCGCACCGGCCCGCGTAGGCTCGACGTCTCACGGCCGAACCCGAAGAGACTTCCGAGGAGGACACCCTCACCCATGCCCGCCCCGAGGACCCGCCAGCACAACGTCACCGCAGCCCAGTGGGCGGCGAACGGCTCGCTCGGCGCCGTCGACCTGTCCGAGTCCATCGACTACTACGGCGAGAACGTCTTCTCGCCCGCCGTCCAGAAGGAGCGGCTGTCGCCCGAGACGTACGCGCGCCTGCAGACCGCGGTCGCGCACGGCGAGGGACTCGACCTCGACCTCGCCAACGAGGTCGCGGCGGCGATGAAGGAGTGGGCGCTCGAGAAGGGCGCCACCCACTACACGCACTGGTTCCAGCCGCTGACCGGCCTGACCGCGGAGAAGCACGACTCGTTCTTCGACCCGCAGCCGGACGGCACGGCCCTGACCGAGTTCAAGGGCAAGGAGCTGATCCAGGGCGAGCCGGACGCCTCGTCGTTCCCGACCGGCGGCATCCGCGCCACGTTCGAGGCCCGCGGCTACACCGCCTGGGACCCGACGTCGCCCGCGTTCATCATGGAGAACCCGAACGGGGCGCTGCTGTGCATCCCGACGGCGTTCGTCTCCTGGACGGGCGAGGCGCTCGACCAGAAGATCCCGCTCATCCGCTCGATGGATGCGCTGTCGCGCGTGGCGACGCGCGCCTGTGAGCTGCTGGGCGTCGAGGCCAACCACGTCTTCACGACGGTCGGGCCCGAGCAGGAGTACTTCCTCGTCGACGAGCAGTACTTCTTCGAGCGCCCCGACCTCGTCAACACGGGCCGCACGCTGTTCGGCGCCAAGCCGCCGAAGGGCCACGAGCTCGACGACCACTACTTCGGGTCGATCCCGGAGCGGATCCTCGCCTTCATGATGGAGGCCGAGCGCGAGCTGCAGCGCCTCGGGATCCCGGTCAAGACCCGCCACAACGAGGTGGCGCCCAACCAGTACGAGATCGCGCCGATCTTCGAGAGCTCCAACGTGGCGTCCGACCACCAGCAGCTCACGATGCAGATCCTGCAGAACACCGCGCGCGACTACGGGCTGGTGTGCCTGCTGCACGAGAAGCCGTTCGCCGGCGTCAACGGCTCGGGCAAGCACAACAACTGGTCGATGGGGACCGACACGGGCGTCAACCTGCTCGACCCGGGCGACACGCCGCACGAGAACGTCGTCTTCCTGTTCTTCTGCACGGCGGTCATCCAGGCGGTCAACAAGCACCAGGCGCTGCTGCGCGCGTCGGTCGCCAACGCCGGCCAGGACCACCGCCTCGGCGCCAACGAGGCGCCGCCGGCGATCATCTCGATCTTCCTCGGCTCCGAGCTGACGAAGGCGTTCGAGGCGATCGAGAGCGGCTCGGGCGACGGCGGCTCGGTGAAGGAGACGCTGGCGCTCGGCACGCCGCTGCTGCCCGTGCTGCCCAAGCACGGCGGCGACCGCAACCGGACCTCGCCGTTCGCCTTCACCGGCAACAAGTTCGAGTTCCGCGCGCTGGGCTCGTCGATGTCGCTGTCGCTGCCCAACACGGTGCTGAACACGATCGCCGCCGAGGCCATCGACGAGCTCGCCACCAAGCTGCAGGCGCAGCTCGACGCGGGCGTGTCGGTCGACGAGGCGGTGCTGGCGATCGTCAAGGAGTCCTACGCCGCCAACAAGCAGATCTGCTTCGACGGCGACGGCTACTCCGAGGAGTGGCACAAGGAGGCCGAGCGCCGCGGGCTGCTCAACCTCCCCGCCACGCCCGACGCCCTGCCGTGGCTCACGGCCGAGCAGACGGTGCGCGCGTTCGAGAACTACAACGTGCTCAGCCACCGCGAGCTCGAGGCGCGCCAGGAGGTCCTCACCGAGCAGTACGTCGTCAAGCTCAACATCGAGGCCGAGACGGCGGCGAGCATCGCCCGCACCCAGATCATCCCGGCGGTGGTGCGCCACCTGACCGAGCTGAAGGGCGCCGGCAACGAGACGCTGATCGGCGAGACCGAGGAGCTGCTCAAGGAGCTCGTGTTCGCCGTCCAGAAGCTCGAGGAGGTCAACGCCGTCCACGACGACGACACGATCGAGCAGGAGGCCCGCTACATGCTGGAGACGGTCATCCCGGCGATGACCGCCGTCCGCGAGGTGGCCGACAAGCTCGAGCGGATCGTGGCCGACGACCTGTGGCCGCTCCCGAAGTACTGGGAGATGCTGTTCATCAAGTAGCGGCTCGGTTCGAGCCTTCGACGTGGCGAGAGCCCCGCGGTCCGCGGGGCTCTCGTCGTTGCGGGGCCCGTGCCGCCCCGCCTCCCGGACGCGCAGCGCGGGCGGCCGCGGCGCTACCCCGCCCCGGCCACGCCGAACGTGCAGTCGGACCCGACCGTGTTGCCGCCGCCGTCGGTGACCGCGCCGAGGAACAGGCAGTTCGGCGTCGGGACCTGCGTCGGGGCCTGCGGGTTGTTGGCGACGATGGTCGAGTTCGTGACCGCGCCGCCCCACAGCGACAGGCCGGCCGTGCACCCGTTGTCGCTCTCGCACGCGAACGCCGTGTCCGTGACCGTGTTGCCGGTGATCGTCACCGACAGTAGGTAGCCGGTCTGCGCCCCCACGCCGGCGTAGTCCGGCGCGGTGTTGCTCTCGATCACCGAGTTGCTGAGGTCGAGCGTGCCCTGGGCGCGGATGGCGCCGCCGACGTTGCTCGTGAGGTGGGTGCCGCTGATCGTCACCGTGCCGCCGGACTGGGCGTCGATCGCCGCCCCGTCGCCGCTCGCCGTGTTCTGGGTGAACGTTGACGAGCTCACCGACAGGTCGCCCGACCACAGCTCGATCGCCGCCCCCACACCGGCCTGGTTGGAGGTGAAGCTCGAGTCGGCGATCGTGACGAGCGTGCCGGCGTCGGCCTCGATCGCGCCGCCGTCGTTCCCGCCGCCCGACGTGTTGCCGCTGAACGTCACGCCGCTGACGGTCAGGTCCCCGGCGAGCCGCTGGATGGCGCCGCCGCGCTGGTCCAGCGGCGAGTCCGACGAGGTGCCGTTCTGCAGCGTCAGGCCGCTCACCGTCAGCGTGCTCGCCTGGTCCTGGATGATCCCGTCGCTGACCCCCGCGGACCCGTCGATCGCCAGCGCCGACGCGCCCGGCCCCTGGATCGCGAGGTCGTCGGTGACCGTGAGCGTGCCCTGGGTGAGCGCGATCGTGCCCGTCACCGACGGGGCGAACTGGATCGTCTCGGGGCCGGCCGCCTGGTTGGCGCCGGCGATCGCGGCGCGCAGCGTGCAGGTGTTCGTGCCCTGGAGGCAGTCGGCCACGTCGGCCGGCGTCGGCGCCCAGTCGCCCGTGGAGTTGACGGTGATGACCGCGCCGGCGGCGAACGCGGGCGCGACCAGGCCCGCGGCGAGCGCCGCCAGCACGCCGGCCGGGGCGAGAAGGCGCATCGTCCGTGTGCTCCTAGAGGTCGAGGATCTTGCCGGGGTTGAACAGGTCGTCGGGATCCAGCGCCTGCTTGATCGCGCGCATCCACCCCACGCCCGCGGTGCCGTGCTCGAGCGGGAGGTACGGGGCCTTGCCGTAGCCGACGCCGTGCTCGCCGGTGCAGGTGCCCTCCGCCTCGATCGCCCGGCGCACGAGCCGGTCGTGGAACGCCATGCCGCGCGCGACCTCGTCGCCGTCGCCGACGTCGAGCATCAGCGTGACGTGGAAGTTGCCGTCGCCGACGTGCCCGACGATCGACCCGTTCAGGCCGTGCTCGTCGAGGTCGCGGCGGGTGTCGAGGATCACATCGGCCAGGCGCGAGATCGGCACGCACGCGTCGGTCGTGAGCGCCTGGCGGCCCGGGTGCATCGCGCGCACCGCGTGGTAGGCGTCGTGGCGGGCGCGCCACAGCGCGCGGCGCTCGGTCTCGTCGGTCGCCCAGCGGAACCCGGCGGCGCCGTGGCCCTCGGCGATGCGGCCGGTCTCGGCCGCCTGGGCCGCAACCTCCGCCTCGGTGCCGTGGAACTCGAAGAACAGCGTGGGCGCGACCGCCATGTCCAGCTCCGAGTAGGCGTTGATCGCCTGGATCTGCGACGCGTCGGCGAGCTCCATCCGCGCGACCGGGATCGCGTTCTGGGAGACCTCGATGCAGCACTCGACCGCGTCGCGCAGCGTCGGGAACGAGGCCACCGCCGCCGACATCGCCTCGGGCGTCGCGTGCACGCGCAGCGTCACCTCGCACACGAGGCCGAGCGTCCCCTCGGCGCCGATCAGCAGGCGCGTGAGGTCGTAGCCGGCCGACGACTTGCGCGCCCGCGACCGCGTCTTGAGGACCTCGCCGCGCGGCGTCACGACCACCAGCGACAGCACGTTCTCGCGCATCGCGCCGTAGCGCACGGTCATCGTCCCCGACGCGCCGGTGGAGACCATCCCGCCGATCGTCGCGTCGGCGCCCGGGTCCACGGCGAAGAACACGCCCTCGGGCCGCAGGCGCGCGTCGAGCTGGCGCCGCGTGACCCCCGCCTGCACGGTGACGTCGAGGTCGTCGAGCGACACGCGCAGGATCCGGTTCATCTCGCGCATGTCGACGCTGACCCCGCCCTGGAGCGCGCCGATGTGGCCCTCCAGCGACGTGCCCGCTCCGAACGGCACGATCGGCGCCCGGTGGCGGCGGCACACGTTCACGATCGCGGCGGCCTCGTCGGTGCTGCGCGGCGCGACGACCACGTCGGGCGGCGCGGGGGCGTGGAAGGACTCGTCGGTACCGTGCTGGCGGCGCACGTCCTCGCCGGTCTGCACGCGCTCGGGGCCGAGCAGCTCGCCCAGATCGGCGACGAGCGCTCGGACCTGGCCCGCGGTGAGACGCGGGCGGACGATGGCTGAGGCGTCGGCGGCAGTCACCGGCGCCGCAGTATCCCAGGCGTCGCGGGCGCCACAAGCGGTTCCCCGCCCACTTTGTAGGTTGAGATGATGGAGAACAGCGCCCGCGGCTTCCGCGCCGACATCGAGGGCCTGCGCGCCGTCGCGATCGGCGCCGTGGTGCTCGCCCACGCGGGCGTGGGCGCCGCCGCCGGCGGGTTCGTCGGCGTCGACGTGTTCTTCGTCATCTCCGGCTTCCTCATCACCGGCCTGCTGCTGCGCGAGCTGGAGGTCCGCGGCGGCATCTCGCTGCCGCGCTTCTACGCGCGCCGCGCCAAGCGCCTGCTGCCCGCCGCCGCGCTCGTGCTGCTGTGCGTGTCGGTCGCCGGCGCGCTCCTGCTGGACCCCGTGCGGCGGGACCTGCTGGCCGGCGACGTCGTGACCGCCGCGCTGTCGGTGGTGAACTGGCGGTTCGCCGCGCAGGCCGTCGACTACTTCGCCGTCGGCGCCGACGTCAGCCCGGTGCGCCACTACTGGTCGCTGGCCGTCGAGGAGCAGTTCTACCTCGCCTGGCCGGCGCTGCTGCTGGCGGGCACCTGGTGGACGCGCCGGCGCGGCGGGTCCGTCCGCCGCGCGGCGGGCGCGCTGCTGGCGATCGTCGGCGCCGCCTCGTTCGCCTACGGCGTGCGGCTGACCGCCGTCGAGGCCGACGTCGCCTACTTCTCCACGCTCACCCGCGCCTGGGAGCTCGCGCTCGGCGGCCTGCTCGCGCTCAACGCCACGGCGCTAGCCCGCATCCCGCCCCGGGCCGGCGCCGCCCTGGGCCGGCTCGGCCTGGCGGCGATCGTCCTCGCCTGCGCCTGGTTCGACGGCGCCACGCCGTTCCCGGGCGTCGCCGCGCTCCTGCCGACGCTCGGCACCGTCGCGCTGATCGCCGGCGGCGCCACCGCGCCATCGCGCCTGCTCACGATCGCCCCGGTCCGCTACGTCGGGCGCATCTCCTACGCCTGGTACCTGTGGCACTGGCCGCTGTGGGTGTTCGCCACCGACGAGCTCGGGCCGCTCACGGCCTGGCAGGGACTGGCCGTGATGGCCGTCTCGCTCGTGCCCGCGATCCTCACCCACCACCTCGTCGAGGCGCCGCTCCACCACGCGCGGCGCCTCTCCGCCCGCCCCGGGCTCGCGCTGCGCCTGGGCGCGGCGTGCGTCGCGCTCGCCGTCGTCGCCGGCGTCCTCGTCTCGAGCACCGCGCCGACCATCCGCACGGCGACGAAGGTCGCCGGCGCGCGGGCGATCGCGCCGGCCGCGTTCGTGCTGCAGCGCGAGGCCGACGCGCTGCGCCCCACCCCCCGCGACGCCGACGCCGACCAGCCGCGCATGTACGACGACGGCTGCTGGCAGACCCGCTCGGGCACGCGCTCGCCCGACTGCCGCTACGGCGACGAGGAGGCCCGCGCCACGATCGTCCTCTTCGGCGACTCGCACGCGGCGATGTACGCGCCCGCGCTGGACGCCATCGCCCGCCGCCGCGACGCCGCCCTCCTCGTCCTCAGCAAGCAGGGCTGCCATCCGGCCGAGCTCCCGCTGTGGAACGGGCCGCTCGGCCGCCACTACGAGGAGTGCGACGCGTGGCGCGCCGACGCCCTCGCGCGCATCGAGCGCGAGCGGCCGCTGCTCGTCGTCACCGCGGGCGCCAACGGCTACGCGGCGATGGCGCCGGACGGCGGCAAGCTCCGCGCCGTCGACAGCGTCGAGCCGCTCACCGACGCCTACGCGGCGACGCTGCGCCGGCTGGCCGCGACCGGCGCCGACGTCGTCGCGCTCGCCGACACGCCGTACGCGCCCTTCGACGTCCCCTCGTGCGTCGCCGAGCGCCCGCGCGAGCTGGCCGAGTGCGCGTTCGACCGCCGCACCGGCTTCCGCTTCCCGCCGATCAGCGCCCGCGCCGCCCGCGCGGCGCGCGACGCCGGCGTGCGCCTGATCGACCCCACCCCGGTGATCTGCCCGGACGCGACCTGCCCGGCGGTGATCGGCGACGCGCTCGTCTACCGCGACGACAACCACCTCACCGCGACCTACGCCCGCACGCTCGCCGGCTGGCTGGCGTCCCGGCTGCCCCCTCGGCGCTGAGGACCCTCCAGTAGCCTGCGAGACATGGCGCTCAACCCGACGACGACCGCGCTCGGGGCCTGGTCCGGCGGCCGGTTCATGCACTTCGGCGAGCCGCTCGACGACGACCGGCTCGTGGCGCTGCTGCGGCCCGGGGGCGGCATCGACACGGTCATCACCGCCGACGTCTACGGGCAGGGCGAGGCCGACCGCATCGTCGGCCGCGCGCTCGCCGGCCTGGACCGCGACGCCTACTGCCTCGTCGGCGCCGTCGGCCACGACTTCTACGAGGGCGAGCGGGCCGGCGCGAAGGGCTTCCCGCGCTTCACCGCCACGCGGCCGCCCGAGCGCTGGGGCGCCTACCTGCGCGAGGCGGCCGAGCGCTCGCTGGAGCGCTGCGGCGTCGACGCGTTCGACCTGCTGCTGCTGCACAACCCCGACCGCGACGGGTACCGCGACCCGCGCGTGTGGGAGGGGATGGCCGAGCTGCGCGACGCCGGCCTGACCCGCCTGCTGGGCGTCGCCCCCGGCCCCGCCAACGGCTTCACGCTCGACCTGATCGACTGCTTCGAGCGCTTCGGCGAGGTCGTCGACTGGGCGATGGTCATCCTCAGCCCCATGGAGCCGTGGCCGGCCTCGTTCGTGCTCGACGCCGCCGTCCGCCAGGGCGTGCGCACGATCACGCGGGTGGCCGACTACGGCGGGCTGTTCTGGGACGACGTGCGGCCCGGCCACGAGTTCCGCGAGCGCGACCACCGCCTGTTCCGCCCCGACGGCTGGATCGAGGACGGCTGCGAGCGCCTGGAGCGGATGCGCCCGATCGGGGAGCGCCACGGCCTCACGCCGCTGCAGCTCGCCGTCCAGTGGAACCTCGCCCAGCCGAGCGTGTCGTGCGTGGTCCCGACCCTCATCCAGGAGGCGGGCGCCGGGGCGCGCCCGATCGAGGACAAGCGCGCCGAGCTGGCGGCGACCCCGCACGAGGTGGTGCTGACCCCGGAGGAGGTCGAGCGGCTGCGCGAGATCGGCGACAACACCGGCTGCATGGCGCTCAAGGGCGCCTCGGTCGCCCACCACGGCGAGCCGCAGCCCGACGCCTGGCCGCTGGACGAGGAGCTCGCGCGGGTGGCGTCGCGCTGGGAGATCGACCCGGCGCGCGACCTCGTCAAGACCGCGTAGCGGCCGCGTGCAGCGGCGCCGGGCCGCGGCGCCCGGCCGGCTCGACCAGCTCCAGCGCGCGCAGGCAGTAGAGCGTGCGCTGCGCCAGCACGCGCCGGCAGCCCAGCGCCTCGGCGAGCTCACGCGTGCTGAACGGCTCGGGCGGCAGCGGCGGCAGCAGCCCCAGCACGTCGGCAGGCTCGCGCAGGACGACGCGGTCGAGCACCTCGACCAGCCGCCGCTCGCCGGGGTCGCGCGTGCGCCGGTACCGGCGCACGGGCTCCGGGCCGCGGACGTGGTCCTCGCGCAGCAGCAGGACCTCGAGCGTCAGGTGCTCGTGGCTGAGCAGCGACGGGAACGCGACGAGCTTGTCGAAGACCTCGAGCGCGGTCGCGCGCTTGGGCGACAGGCGCGAGGACAGCACCTCGCCCTGCTCGTCGACGCGGACGATCCGCCGCTCGGCGGCGACCGGGTGGACGATCCGCATGCGGTGCTCGTCCAGCAGCGCGTCGAGCTTGCGGCCCAGGCCCCCGAACCCGCCGGTCTGGATCTCCACCAGCTCGCCGTCCGCGCGCACGAGGTCGATCACGAAGCGCCCGACGCGCACCTCGGCGCGGTCGCCCGGCCGGGCCAGGTGCGCCTTGACCGCCGCGTGCAGCGGCCCCTCGCGCAGCTCGCCGATGCCTGCCACGGCGCGGCACGCTAGCGCCCGCCCCGGCTGCCGTTGTCGGTCTGCGGTCGCCATGCGACCGTGAGACGACAACGGCGGTGGCGTCAGCGCGGCTCGAGCACGATCACCGGGATGCGCCGGGACGTGGCCCGCTGGTAGCTCTCGTAGGAGCGGTACAGGCCGACCATCATCCGCCACAGCCGCTCGCGCTCCTCGCCCTCGGCGACCCGCGCGCGGACCGGCCGCGGCTCGCGCTCGCCCGGCAGCTCGACCGTCGTGTCGGGATGGGCGCGCAGGTTCGCCAGCCACGCCGGGTTCTCGTCGGCGCCGCCCTGGGAGGCGACGATCACGAGGTTCTCGCCGTCGCGGCCGAACAGGAGGGGCGCCGTCCGCTCCCGGCCCGTGCGCGCGCCGACGTGGTGCAGGATCAGGATGCCCGCCTTTCCCCACCGGCCGCCCACGCGGCCGCCGGTCGTCCGGATCAGCCACGTGTGGAAATCGGTGAAGCGCAGCCACGCCGTCCACAGCGGCGTTCCGGGTTCGGGCAGCTTCCCCATCGGCCGGGGAGCGTACCGGTGGCGAGCGAGCGGCCAAACCTTGCCACACCTTTGTCAAGGTTGCGCTAGACTGCCGGCGCGATGCGGGACTACGCCAAGACCATCCGTGAGCGCGTCGTCGTCTTCGACGGCGGCATGGGCGCCACGCTCGAGCAGTTCGACCTGACCACCGAGGACTACGGCGGGCTGCCGGGCAAGTGCCACGAGGCCCTGATCCTGCACCGCCCCGACGTGATCGCGGGCGTGCACGACTCGATGGTCGCCGCCGGCGCCGACGTCGTGCAGACCGACACCTTCCAGGCCAGCCGCCTGAAGCTCGACGAGTGGGGCCTCGGCGACCACACGCTCGAGATCAACCAGGTCGCGGCGGAGATCGCCCGCCACGCGATCGGCGGCGGCGACGAGCGCTTCGTCGCCGGCTCGATCGGACCGACCGGCTACCTCCCCGCGTCCGACGACCCCACGCTCGGCCAGATCCCGTTCCGCAAGCTGGTCGAGGTCTTCGAGGAGCAGGCGCGCGGCCTGCTGCTGGGCGGCGTCGACGTCGTCGTCATCGAGACCGTGCAGGACATCCTCGAGGCCAAGGCCGCGATCTTCGGCGTGCGCGAGGCGTTCAAGACCGTCGGCCGCCGCGTGCCGATCCAGGTGTCGGTCTCGCTGCTGCCCAACGGCGGCAAGATGCTGCTGGGGACCGATATCGACGCGGCGCTCACGACGCTCGAGGCGCTGAAGGTCGACGTCATCGGCCTCAACTGCTCCACCGGCCCCGAGGACATGCGCGACGCGATCCGCTTCCTCGGCGAGTTCTCGCCGGTGCCGGTCTCGTGCGTGCCCAACGCCGGCCTGCCGATCCAGGGCCCCAACGGCGAGACGATCTTCCCCGAGGAGCCGGGCCCGCTGGCCGAGACGCTCGGCGAGTTCGTCGAGCGCTACGGCATCACGATCGTCGGCGGCTGCTGCGGCACCACCCCCGCGCACATCAACGCGATCGCCCAGCGCTGCCGCCCGCATCGCATCGGCCCCCGCCCCGCCCCGCGCCCGCCGCGCGTGTCGTCGATGATCGCCGCCACGCCGCTCGTGCAGGAGCCGCGCCCGACGCTCGTCGGCGAGCGCGTGAACTCGCAGGGCTCGCGCAAGGCCAAGGAGCTGCTGCTCGCCGACGACTACGACGGCCTCGTGCAGGTCGCCGAGGACCAGGTCGAGGGCGGCGCCCACGTGCTCGACCTGTGCGTCGCGCTCACCGAGCGCACCGACGAGGACGAGCAGATGCGCACGGTCGCCAAGCGCGTCTCGCTGACGCAGCCGGCGCCGATCCAGGTCGACTCGACCGAGCCCGACGTGATCGCCAAGGCGCTGGACCAGATCCCCGGCCGCGCGATCGTCAACTCGATCAACCTCGAGGCCGGCCGCGCCAAGGCCGACACCGTGATCCCGCTGTGCATCGAGCACGGCGCGGCGCTGATCGCGCTGACGATCGACGAGGTCGGGATGGGCAAGACGGCCGAGCGCAAGCTCGAGATCGCCAAGCGCATCCACCAGATCGCCTGCGAGGAGCACGGGCTCGACCCGCAGCTGCTCATCTTCGACTGCCTCACGTTCACGCTGACGACCGGCGACGAGGAGTGGCGGCCGTCGGCCGTCGAGACGATCGAGGGCATCCGCGCGATCAAGCGCGAGATCCCCGACGTGAAGACGTCGCTGGGCGTGTCGAACGTGTCGTTCGGCGTGTCGCAGCCGGCCCGCGCCGTCCTCAACTCGGTGTTCCTGCACCACTGCGTGGAGGCCGGGCTCGACCTGGCGATGGTCAACCCGAACCACATCACGCCGTACGCGGAGATCGACGAGACCGAGCGCGAGCTGGCCGACGACCTCGTCTTCAACCGCCGCGACGACGCGCTCGAGCGCTTCATCGCCCACTTCGAGGCCAAGGGCGCCGTCGCCGAGGAGGACAAGGCCGACGCGACCGCGGGCATGGAGCCCGAGGAGGCGCTGCACTTCCACATCCTGCGCCGCAAGAAGGACGGCGTCGAGGACTGGATCGACCGCTCCGTGGAGAAGATCGGCGCGGTCCCGACGCTGAACGACGTGCTGCTGCCGGCGATGAAGGAGGTCGGCGACAAGTTCGGCGCCGGCGAGCTGATCCTGCCGTTCGTGCTGCAGAGCGCCGAGGTGATGAAGCGCGCGGTCGCCCGCCTGGAGCGCTACCTCGACAAGATCGAGGGCTACACGAAGGGGACGGTCGTGCTGGCGACCGTGTTCGGCGACGTGCACGACATCGGCAAGTCGCTCGTCAACACGATCCTCACGAACAACGGCTACACGGTCGTCGACCTCGGCAAGCAGGTGCCGATCGGGACGATCATCGAGGCCGCGCAGGAGCACGACGCGACCGCGATCGGCCTGTCCGCGCTGCTCGTGTCGACGTCCAAGCAGATGCCGCTCGCCGTGCAGGAGCTGCACGAGCACAAGATGCAGTTCCCGGTGCTCGTCGGCGGCGCCGCGATCAACCGCGACTTCGCGCTGCGCGCGCTGTACCCGAAGGGCCAGGAGTCCGACGAGGTCTACGAGCCGGGGCTCTTCTACTGCAAGGACGCCTTCGAGGGCCTGGCCAAGATGGACGCGATCATCGACCCCGAGGCGCGCGAGCGGCTCGTGGCCGAGACGCGCGAGCGCGCGCGGCGGCTGCGCGAGAAGGGCCCCGAGCCCGAGCTCGGCCCGACCGACGACGACAGCGTCCGCTCGGCCGCCCGCACCGACAACCCGATCCCCGACCCGCCGTTCTGGGGCGTGCGGGAGCTCGACGTCGACCTGGACGAGGTCTTCCCCCACCTCGACACGCACGTGCTGTTCAAGCTGCACTGGGGCGGGCGCGGCGTGAAGGGCGAGGAGTGGGAGCGCCTTGTCAACGAGGACTTCCAGCCGCGCCTGGAGCGCATGTGGCGCGAGCAGGACTACCTGCGCCCGCGCGCCAAGCTCGGCTACTTCCCCTGCTACAGCGAGGGCAACGAGCTGGTCGTGCTCGACCCCGACGACCGCGAGACGGTGCTGGAGCGCTTCGTGTTCCCGCGCCAGCCGGGCCACTCGCGGATCTGCCTGGCCGACTTCTACCGGCCGCGCGAGTCCGGCGAGCTCGACGTCGTCGCCTTCCAGGCGGTCACCGCCGGCGACGAGGTGACCGAGCTGATGGCGCAGCTCGAGCGCGACGGCGAGTTCGCCGAGCAGCTCTTCGTGCACGGCCTCGGCGTGCAGACGGCCGAGGGCATGGCGGAGTGGCTGCACGCGCGCATCCGGTCCGACCTCGGGATCCCCCCGACGCAGGGGCGGCGCTGGTCGTGGGGCTACCCGGCCGCGCCGGAGCAGTCCGAGCTCGAGAAGCTCTTCCGCGTGATGGACGCGCCCTCGATCGGGCTGCGGCTGTCGGGCGGGTACGCGCTCGAGCCCGAGCAGTCGACGGTGGCGATCGTGTCGCACCACCCGCAGGCCGTGTACTTCGGCATGAAGTCGGGCTTCCTGCCCGAGGAGAGCGCGCCGGACGACGTGATCAAGGGCTCCGATCGCGACGCGACGGTGGGCGCCCCGCTCAGCTCGTGACACCCAGGCCTTGACTTCAAGTGCACTTGAAGGCGTAGCTTCGGGCGCCGCACGTCCCGAACCCGACCCTTCGAGGAGCACGACATGTCCGGCCTGGCCCACGCCACCTCTCCCCCGATCGACCTCCGGCGCCTGCGCGACGACGTGCGCGGCGCCGTCCTGACCCCCGGCGACGCCGGATACGACGAGGCCCGGGAGGTGTTCAACGCCGCGGCCGACCGGCGCCCGGCCGCCATCGTCCGGCCCGCGGACGCCGAGGACGTCGCCGCCGTCCTGACCCACGCGCGCGACCGGGGCGCGGGCGTGGCGGTCCGCGGCGGCGGCCACAGCTTCGCGGCCCACGGCGTCGCCGACGGCGTCGTCCTGCTCGACATGCGCTCGATGGGCGCCGTCGAGATCGACCCCGACGCCCGCGTCGGCCGCGCCCAGGGCGGCGCGACCGCCGGCGACTACACGGTCGCCGCCGACGCGCACGGCCTGGCCACCGGCTTCGGCGACAACCCTGGGGTCGGCATCGCCGGCCTCACGGTCGGCGGCGGCATCGGCTACCTCGTCCGCGAGCACGGCCTCACCGTCGACAACCTCCTGGGCGCCGAGGTCGTCACGCCCGACGGCGAGATCCGCGCCGTCGACGCCGAGCGCGAGCCCGACCTGTTCTGGGCGCTGCGCGGCGGCGGCGGGAACTTCGGCGTCGTCACCGAGCTGCGCTTCCGCCTGCACCCGATCGGCTCGGTGTACGGCGGCTTCCTCGTGCTGCCGTTGGACGCCGCGATCCTGGCCGGCTTCGCCGAGCACGCCGCGGCGGCGCCCGAGGCGCTGTCGATGATCGGCCGCGCGGTGCCGGCGCCGCCCGTGCCGTTCATCCCCGCGCAGCACCACGGCGAGCTCGTGCTGATCGTCGCGCTCGTCTACGACGGGGACGCCGACGCCGGCCGGGAGGCGCTGGCGCCGGTCCGCGCGCTGGCCGAGCCGATCGCCGACCTCGTGCGGGAGACCGGCTACGCGACCATGTTCGCCGAGGAGGGCGGACCGGAGCGCGCCGCGGTCGCGATGCGCACCGCGCTCACCGACGCGATCGACGCCGAGGCGATCGTCGAGGGCGTGCGCACCGCCACGACCCCGTTCAAGGCGGCCGAGATCCGGGCGCTGGGCGGCGCGATGGCGCGCGTGCCCGCGGACGCGACCGCGTTCGCCTTCCGCGACAGCCGGTACATGGTGAGCATTGGGGCGATGAGCTTCGGCCCCGAGCGCGACGTGGAGGCGCTGGAGGCGTCGGCGACCCAGCGGGCGGAGGCGGCCGGGCTCGCGGACCGCCCCGGCTACGTCAACTACATGGGCGCGCGGCAGCCGGTGGAGGCCGCCTACCCCGAGGCGACGCTCGCGCGCCTGGCGGAGGTCAAGCGCCGCTACGACCCCGACAACGTCCTGCGCTTCAACCACAACGTCGCGCCTGGCGCGGCCTGATGCCGGGTACCCGCAGGCAGCCGCAGGCCGGCCTCGCCGAGCTCGCCTACGCGGCCGGCCAGGCGCACCTGTCGGCCGACGCGCGCGCCCTCACCGGGCTGACGGCGAGCGCGCTGGTCGCCGCGCGTCGCTGACGCGTCCGCGACGGCGCTCGCGGTCGACGCGCAGCAGGCTCGGCTCGCCGCCGGCCAGCGGCATCCGCGACACGTAGGCGGCGCGCTCGTCGAGCGCGGTGTCCAGCAGCCGGTGCGCGGCCGGGCGGATCGGCCCGTGGCGGTCGATCGGCCGCCGGCCCTGGCCGGTGCGGCCGGGGGCGCGCCCGCCGTCGCGACCGGCCTGCCCGCGCAGGCGCAGCAGCACGCGCCCGCCGCGGCCCGGCGCGGCGGGCGACAGCAGCAGCTCCTGGCTGCGGCCGGTGGCGCGGATCCAGGCCATCGCGCCGGCGTGCAGCGACGGGGCGCCGACCACCGCGCCGCCGCGGCCTCGGCGCAGGACGACCGAGCGGGCGCCTGGTGTGGCGAGGTCGAGCGCGGCGATCCGGCTGCCGCGCCGCGTGGCGGTCGACCAGGCGAGCCGGTCGCCGTCGAGCGCCGGGCGGCTGAGCGTGCCGGGCGGAGCGACGCTGACGATCGGGCGCGGCTGGGCGGCGGGGTCGGCGAGGTCGAGAACGAGGATGCGGTCGGGCGACGGCAGGCGCCAGGCCAGCCAGCGCGCGGACACCGCCAGCGCGTCGGCGCCCGCCGCGGCCGGCACCGCGACGGTGGCGGCGCTCGCGCGCTCCACGACCGTCGGCGTGCCGTCGAAGGCCACGTAGGCCAGGCGCCCGCCGCCCACCGCGGGCAGCCGGCCGCCGACCGGGCCGGGGTCCCCGCCCGCCGGGAGCAGCACCCCGTCGCCGCCCGGCACGCTCCAGGCCAGCGTCCCCGCGTCGGCGCTCGGCAGCCCGGCCGGCTGGGCGACGCGCTGCACGGCCGCGCTCGCGGTGCCGCCGGCCAGCGCGGCGGCGACGGCCAGCAGCGCGACCGCGTCGACCAGGCGCGCGCCGCGCAGCAGCCCCGGCCGGGCCGCCATCGCGTCCAGGGCCCGCGCCCCGATCTCGCGGTCGGCGACCGGCGCGAGCGCGACGATCGGCAGCGCCCGCCCGATCCCGAACGCCAGGCCGAGCACGAGGCCCAGCCCGACGTCGGCGACGACCAGGCTCACGGCCGCCAGCGCGGGCAGCGCGAACGACAGGACGTACGTCGTGAACCCGAGCCCGAGGAGGATCCCGTAGAGGAACGCGGCCAGCGGCAGCGGCAGCGCGCGCCGCCACGACTCGGGCACCTGGCGGCGCAGCTGGGGCGCGATCCGCACGCCGAGCGCGTCGAGCGCCGCGGCCGCGACCGCGATCGCCACCGCGAGGCCGATCGCGACGTCGCCGCCCGGCCGCGACTGCGCCAGCGCGCCGAGCGCGGCCAGGCCGCCGAACGTGACCGCGCCCCCGATCGGCGCGCCGAGCGCGAACGCCGCGCACGCGGCGAGCGTGCGGCGGCGGCCGCCCGGATGCCCGTTGGGCCCGAGCGTGTCGATCATCGAGAACCCGCACGGCGACCACGTCCCGGTCCAGCCGGCGGCGAGGCCCGCGGCGGCGAGCGCGACGGCGGCGAGGCTCAGCACGGCACCTTCGTCTGGAAGTACATGACGCAGAACACCTTGCGCCCGCGGTAGCAGTAGCCACTGAGGGCGGCGTCGCCGTTGATGCGCCGGTTGCCGGTCGTGCAGCAGTCGACGAGCTTGCGCACGTGGCCGCCGCAGCAGCGGTACCAGGACCCGTCCACGTACGGCGTGAAGCCGAAGCGCTCGCCGGTGGCGTCGCACACCTTCGTGCGCGTCGCGACGGGCAGCGGGCGCCCCTCCGGGTCGCGCAGCAGGCGTCCCTTCTCGTCGACCGGCCGGCCCTGGCGGTCGATGCGGCGGCCGAGGTCGTCGACCGGCGCGCCGTCGCGCGCCCGGATCGGGTAGCCGCGGGCGTCGATGCGCGGCAGGCCGGTCGGGTGCGGGCAGGAGCCGGTCGTGTAGATGTGGCCGCAGAAGTGGTAGGCGTCGGCCTCGCCGGGCTTGACGACGTCGCGCACGACGCTCGCGGCCGAGCCGACGACGAGCGCCTGGCCGATGCGCGACAGCAGGCCGCGCCGCGACGTGCGCGCGGCCAGCTCCTCGGTCAGGCGGCCGGCGCCGCGGCGCTCAGCCACCGGCCGCCACCGCCTCCGCGGCCGGGCCGGCATCGCGCCGAGCGGCGCGCCGCTCGGCGGTCGCGAGCACGCTCTCGAGCTGGCCCAGGCCGTTGAACGTCCCCTTCGCCAGCACGGTGCCGTCGCCGGGATGCAGCGCGACCGCGTACGGGCTGCCGGGGATCGCGGCCGCCGTCCAGGCGTCGGCGTCGCGCACCTCGTCGAGCACGACGACGGCGAGGCCGGGCTCGCGCGCGAGCATCGCGACCGCCGGGTCGACCGCCTGGCACAGCCGGCAGCCCTCCGACGAGAACACCGCCAGCGCCAGGCGCACGCCGGGCGCGCCGTCGCGGCCGCCCAGCGCGCGGGCGGCGAGGACCGGCGCCGGCTCGCCCAGCGGCGGGCCCTCGTCGGGGATCTCGAGCGCCTGCTGCGGGCCGAGCTCCAGGCGCAGCACGCCGATCTCGCGGGCGAGCGCCACCACCGCGACGGCCAGCCCCGCGATCGCCAGCGCGCAGACCCCGAGGCCAAGCGCGAGCCACGCCTCGGCCGGCGCCAACCCGCGCGGCAGCACCGGCAGCACCGCGAACGCGGCGGCCAGCGCGCCGGCGCGCGCCACCGCCCACGGGCCGACCGTCGAGCGCGCGCCGAAGCACGCGCACGGGGCGCCGCGCCGGCCGCGGGCCAGCACGAGCGCCTGGGCGGCCGCGAACAGCGCCATCAGCGCCGCGCCGGCGAAGGCGGCGGCGTCGGAGCCGAGCGCGACGAGGACCGCGATCGCGACCTCGGCGGCGACGACGACGGCGAGCAGGACGGCCTGCGCGGCCGGCCGGTGGACGCCGAACGTCGCGAGCGCCCGGGCGCTCGCGCGCGGCGCCGCCAGCTTCATCCCCGCGGCGGCGACGAGGATCGCGGCCAGCAGCAGTCCGGCGACGTCGTGCGGCATCGGCGGGACGCTAGCGCGACCGCCCCACGGGCGACGCCGCGCCCGGTAGGCTCGCGCCGGGGCCGATGCGAATCCTGAGCATCGACGGGGGCGGCATCCGCGGGATCGTGCCCGCCACGGTCCTCGCCGCCCTCGAGGAGCGCGCCGGCCGCCCCGTGTGCGAGCTGTTCGACCTCGTCGCCGGCACGTCGACCGGCGGCATCATCGCGCTCGCGCTCACCCGCCCGGGGCCGGACCGCGCGCCGCGCTGGACCGCCGCGGAGATCGTGCGCCTCTACGTCGAGGAGGGGCCGCGGATCTTCCGCCGCTCGCTCGGCCGGCGCATCACGTCCGTCGAGGGCCTCATCGACGAGCGCTACCCCAGCGACGCGCTGCGCGCGGTGCTGGCGCGCTACCTCGGCGACACCCGCCTCGACGCCGCGCTCACGCCGGTGCTCGTCACCGCGTACGACCTCGTCGCGCGACGGCCGCGCTTCTTCAAGAGCTGGCGCGAGGACGCCGACGTGCCGATGGCGCTCGCCGCCGAGGCCACCGCCGCCGCGCCGACCTACTTCGAACCGGTCCGCGACGGCGACGCCGCGCTCATCGACGGCGGGGTGTTCGCGGGCAACCCGGCGATGTGCGCGTACGCCGAGGGCGTGCGGCTGCGCCCCAGCGCGCAGGTGCGCCTGCTGTCGCTGGGCACCGGCAGCCAGACGCGCCCGATCCCGTACGAGAAGGCGAAGGACTGGGGCGTGCTGGAGTGGGCGCGCCCGATCATCGACGTCGTCTTCGACGGCTCCAGCGACACCGTCGACTACCAGCTCGACCAGCTGCTCGACGACCGCCACCTGCGGCTGCAGATCGAGCTCGATCACGCCAACGACGACATGGACGACGCCTCGCCGCGCAACCTCGCCGCGCTCGAGGCGACCGGTCGCGAGCTGGTCGCGCGCAACGCCGACGCGCTCGACGCGTGGGCGCGCGTGCTGGCCGGCGGCTAGGCCTCGCTGCGGATCTGGCCGGTGCGCGGCTCGCGCAGCGGACGCAGCTCGACCGGCGCGGTGTGCAGCGCGCGCAGCCGCACGTCCTTCCAGGACAGGCCCTCGCCGACGAGCGCGGGCGCGCCCATGATGAAGGCGGTCGCGATCTCGACCGCCTGCAGGATGATCCCGAAGGCGAGCGCGTCGGCGTAGCCCACGCCGTAGCCGCCGGTCAGCACCGCCACGCAGGCGGCCTGGAACACGCCGATGTTCGACGGCGTGACCGGGACGGCGGCGGTGACGTTGACCGCGAACAGCACGGCCGCGGCGGCGCCCAGGCCGGCGCGATGGTCCAGGCCGAGCGCGACGAGCAGCACGTAGCAGGAGATCCACTGGATCGCCCAGGCGCCGAGCTGCATGACGACGGCCTCGGTGGCCAGCCGCGGACGGCGGAAGACGACGAGGCCGTCGCGCACGCGCGTGAGCGCGTGGCGCACCTTGGCGGCGGCCATCCGCACGCGGCGCGAGCGCGACGGCGCCCCGGCGCGGACGAGGGCCGGCGCGACGAGCACCGACACCAGGATCGCCACCGGGGCGATGGCGAAGGCGATCAGCGCCTCCTCGTGGCCGCTGAACAGGCCGATCGTCGAGAACATCACCATGCCGAGCACGATCAGCGCGAGCACGTTGAGCAGCGTCTGGGAGACGATCGTGCCGACGACGGTGGGCAGCACCTCGCGGGTGCGCCCGCCGATGCGGCGGGTCACGACGAGCGCGCGCGAGGGCTCGCCGAGGCGGGCGGGCAGCGTGGCGGACATGAGCACGCCGATCGACGTGCCGCGCAGGACGTCGCGTCTGCCGACGCGCACCCCGGGCAGGGCGGCGCGCAGGATCGCCCGCCAGGCGACCGACCGGGCGACCATCGAGAGGCACATCAGCGCGAGCCCGAACAGCACCCAGGCCGGGCTGGAGCGCCAGAGCGCATCGCCGACCCGGTCGATGCCGATCCGCTGCAGCGCCAGCCACGAGAGGACCACGCCGAGCACCCCGGCCAGGAGGATCCCGACGCGGCGCGCGAACGCGAACACCGGGCGGCGCGGGCGCAGCGGCGCGGGCTCCAGGCTCGGCAGCCGGCGCGCGCGGACGGCGGGGCGGCCGTCGGCCGGGATGAACCCGCGGCGGGCGGCGAAGCGCGTGATCGGCGACGGCGACGTCCGCGCCGGGGCGGGCGCGGCGATCGCGTCCTCGTAGGAGGCCAGCACCTGGTCGGCGATGCTCGACCAGGCGAAGCGGCGGGCCGACTGCGCGGCGGCCTCTCCCATCCGCGCCTCGCGCGTGGGGTCGAGCGCCAGGTCGCGCAGGGTCTCGGCGAGCGCGGTGGCGTCGCCGCGGGGCAGCAGGATGCCGTCGACGCCGTCGGTGACGACGTCGCGGTAGCCGGCGATGTCGGAGGCGACGACCGGCGTGCCGGCCGCGAACGCCTCGGTCAGCACCATGCCGAACGACTCGCCGCCGAGCGACGGCGCGCAGAGCACGTCGGCCTCGCGCAGGACGGCGAGCTTGCGCTCGTCGTCGACCTTGCCCAGGACGTTGACGCCCTCGAGGTCCTCCAGCAGGGCCGACACGTCGCGCAGCTCGGCGCCGACGACGTCCAGCTGCGCCGGGACGTGGTCGCGCAGCGCCTCGAAGGCGCGCAGCAGGATCGGCAGCCCCTTGCGCTCGACGGCCTGGCCGACGAACGCGATGCGCAGCGGCTCGCCGGGCGCGCGCGGGGCGCGCGCGGGCAGCTCGCCGACGTCGACGCCGTTGGGGATGACGCGGTAGCGCCCGCCGTAGAAGCGGCGGCCGGTCCAGGCGGCGGCCTCGGACACGGCGATGCGGACGGCGAGGCGGTTCATGCGCCGGCGCGAGCCGAGCATGGCGGCGACGCCGTGGGTGACCGCGTTCTCGGAGTACGTGTGGAAGGTGCCGACGAGCGGCAGGTCGGCGGCCAGCAGCGCGTCCCAGCAGAGCGTCGGCGCGACGGGCTCGTGGAGGTGCGCGACGTCGTAGCCGCCGTGGCGCAGCTCGCGGCGCAGGGTCGAGACGCCGTAGGCGCCGATCGCGAGGTTGGAGACCGCGCCGTTGGCCGGGAACCCGACCGTGCGCCCGAGCGGGACGAGCCAGTCGGGGATCGGGCGCTCCTGCGGCCGCGCGCCCCGGTGCAGACGCGCCGCGAGGCGGTCGTCCGGGTCGTAGGGGGCAAGCACGCGGACCTCGTGGCCGAGCGCCCGGTACTCGCGCGCTAGGGCCTCGATGTGACGTGTCACGCCGCCCGGGTACGTCCACGAATATGGCGACACCAGGGCGATGCGCATCGTCCGTTCAGCCTAGAGGATCGACCGGCTCGGCCCGGTACGGCCTGCCCCCGTGCAGGTATGCGGCCAGCCACCCCGTCGCGAAGGTCGCGAAGACCAGCAGGATCGGCCCCGAGTCGTTGGTCAGCGCGCCGACGACGCCGGCCGCCGCGCCGCCCGCGAGCGCGGCGCCCCACGCGTCCGCGCCGGGAAGGCGGGCCAGGAGCCGGTCGCGCCGCCACGCGCCCCAGGCGATGAGCGCCACCGACAGGGCCGCCAGCAGCGGCATGATCCCGGCGCGCAGGTTGTTCCAGGCCAGCTCGTAGCGGCGCCGCAAGATCTCGCCCAGGTCCTCCCCGTCGCCGCCGCGCAGGACGGTCCGCGTGAAGTGGCCGTCGCCGCCGGTGGCGAGATCGAGGAGCGCGAGCGCGACGACGGCGAGGATCGGGACGGCGACGACGGCGGCGATCCGCCGGGCGGTCAGGCGGCCGGGCAGCGCGAGCACGGTCGCCAGCCCCGCCCCGGCGCCGACCGTGATGACGCCGCCGACGTCGGCCCCGAGACGGCCCCAGCCGAGGACGACGCCCATCGCCAGGCCGGCGAGCGCGAACGTGCCCGCCAGCCGGGGCGAGCGGCGGGCGATGCCGGTCGCGCAGGCGAGCGCGGCGACCGTCGCCAGGCCGAGCACCGGGAGCGTCGACTCGAGCTCGTTGCCGATGCCGTAGAAGCGCGAGCCGGCGAGCGGGTTGGGGCCGAGGATCGAGCGGACGATCAGCGGGGAGCCGGCGGCGAGGTCGATCGCGTACGCGGCCAGGCCGATCGCGCCCGGCACCGCGGGCGCCAGCGGCCAGCGCACGAGCGCGCCGGTGATCGCGCCGAGCGCGAGCGCGCAGGCGGCGACGCCGGCCTCCTCCAGCAGCGCCGACGGCGAGCCGACCGCGAACGCGAGCAGCAGCGGGAGGATCCACAGCACGGCGAGGCCGCCGGTGCGCAGCGCCCAGCGCCAGCCCTCGCGGCGGCGGGCCGCGACGGCGGCGAGCGTGAGCAGCGCCCAGCCGGCGCCGAGCATCCCGAGGGTCGGGTAGCGGCGGCCGCGCACGACCTCGAGGCGCTCGCGCAGGTCGGTGAGGGCGGCGACGTCGAGGTGGCCGCCGAGCTCGATGGGCTCGCCGGTGAAGTCGTCGGGCCGGCCGAGCCAGGTGGTGACCGTCGGCGCGACGTCGATCGCGGCGACGAGGCCGCCGGTGCGGGTCGTGGCCGAGGTGAGCGCGCGCCCGCCGCCGAGGCCGATCGCGCCGATCGCCAGGACGCGCGCGTCGGCGGGCGGCGGGGCGGTGATCGCGACGACGAGGGTCTGCGGCGGGCGCTCGGCGAGGAGGTCGCGGAGCGCGTCGTGGCTCGGGAGGACGGCGACGACGAGGTCGTGGTCGCGGGAGCGCGCCCGCGTGCGCGCGACGACCTCGCCGGGGTCGACGACGTCGACGGCGGCGATGCGCCCGCTCGTGTCGGCGGCGACGATGGCCGGCAGGCGGTCGACGCCGGCCGGGCCGACGTAGGCGGCGCCGCGCGGTCCGACGCTCGAGCCGAGCAGGCCGGGCGTCACGTCGGCGGGGGCGGCGTCGGCCCGGGCGACCGCGGCGGCCCAGCCGGCGACGCGGCCGTCGCGCTCGACGAACAGGTGCGGCTCGGCCGACGGCTCGTAGGCCGACTGCGACGTGCGCGCGCCCTGCGACATGTCGAGCAGCATCTGCGTGCGCCGGTAGCGCCCCTGGTTGGGGTTGAGCATGCCGGCGGAGGCGCCGGGCAGGCGTGACAGCGACTCGATCGTGGCGCCGGGGACGAACGCGACGATCGCCCGCCGGTCCGCGTCCTGCGCGGGCGCCGCGGGCGCGAGGGCCAGGGCGGCGAGGAGCGCCAGCAGGGCGCCAGCGCCTATCCTCGCTGCATGGCCGACGAGCGTCATTTCGTGAAGTACACCTTCCTGAAGGTCGATCCTGCGTGGCGCCGTCTGGACGCGTCGGAGCGGGCGGAGCACAAGCGGGAGTTCCTCGCCGCCTGCGAGGACTTCGCCACCGATCACCTGCTGCAGGCCTTCAGCCTCGTCGGCACGCGCGGCGACGCGGACATGATGCTCGTCGCGGAGGCGGAGAACCTCGACCGCATCCACGAGTTCCACGTCGTGCTGGCCCAGGCGGGCCTGATGAAGTGGTCCTCGACGCCCCACTCGTTCCTGGGGATGCGCAAGGGCTCGGAGTACTCCGACGAGAAGCGCCTCGTCCCCCGCCCGTTCCGCGGCAAGTACCTGTTCGTCTACCCGTTCGTGAAGACGCGGGCGTGGTACGGCCTGCCGCGCGACAGGCGCTGGGAGATCATGCAGGAGCACATCCGCGTCGGCCGCGAGTTCCCCAACGTCGACAACCACACGACGTACTGCTTCGGCCTCGACGACCAGGAGTTCGTCGTCGCGTTCGACACCGACGACGTCGGCAGCTTCCTCGACCTCGTCCAGCGCCTGCGCACGACGGAGGCCTCGGCCTACACGCTGCGCGACACCCCGTCGTTCACGTGCATCGCGGCGTCGCTGGAGCGCGCGCTGAACGCGCTCGACGGCGAGGCGCTGGCGCGCGAGCCGCTGGCGGGCTGACCGCGGCGCTGCGCTGCGGGCCCGCGGCGGCACGGACCGCACGCCGGAGCGCGCGGCCCGGGCACGAGTGGCGAATTGGCCCCGCTGAGCGGGCATGAATCGCCATTCACGCCTTCGCCCGTCGCGCCACCCCACCGTTGTCGGATTGCAACCGCTATCCGACCGCGAAGCGACAATCGTCCACTCGCGAGCCGCACGCGAGCGCGGCTCACGGGGCGCGCCGGACGGCTAGCGCAGGTCCCCGAGCACGCCGGCCACCAGCTCGTCGCTGCGCTCGAGCGCGTCGGGGTCGGCGAACTTGGAGCCCGGCACGAGCACGAGGTGGTCGAGGCCGAGCGAGCGCAGCTCGGCGAGGCGGTCGCGGACCAGGCCGGGCGGGCCCACGACGGCGAAGCGGTCCAGGACGTCGTCGGGCGGCGCGACGCCGTGGCCGCCGTGGCCGGCGGAGAAGCCCCAGAAGATCCCGGCGCTGCCGCGCACGAGCTCCCGCGCGACGGCGAGGTCCTCGGCGCAGCCGACGTTCACGTAGGCGCCGACGCGGGCGGCGCCGGCGGCGCGGGCGGCGGCGATCGCCGGGCGCAGCCGCTCGGGCTCGGCGCCCAGGCAGAGCGTGACGCGGTCGGCGGCCTGCGCGCCCGCCGCGATCGTGCGCCGGCCGGTCGCGGCGACGTCGATCTCGACCGGCGCCAGCGCCGGGTTCAGCCAGCTCAGGCGCCCGGCGTCGGTCGGCTCGCCCCGCAGCAGCGCGCGCAGGCGCACGACGTGCTCGCGCAGCTCGTCGGGCGACGCGGGTCGCAGGCCCGGCTCGGTGACGGCGGTGTCGCCGCGGCCGACGCCCAGGATCGCGCGGCCGCCCGACTCCTCGTGGATCGTCGCGATCGCCGACGCGGTGACGGTCGGATGGCGCGTGACCGGGTTCGTGACGCCGGGCCCCAGCCGCAGCGTCGTCGTCGCCCGGACCGCGAGCGCCAGCCCCACGTAGACGTCGCCCTGCAGGCACTGGCTGTCGGCCAGCAGCAGGCCGTCGTAGCCCCACGCCTCGGCCTTGCGCGCGAGATCGGCGCTGTTGCCGGTGACCGGGAAGCCGTGGAGCCACAGCTCAGCCACGGCGCACCGCCACCGTCCGGTCGACCTCGGCGGCCACGGTCCATCCCGGCGGCGGACCGCCGGGCCCGCGGAACAGCCGGTCGACGACCGCGGTCGGCCCCGGGAGGCCGCGCCCGCCGGGCCGCCCCTCGCGGGCGTCGTGGAAGAGGACGTGGCCGCCCGGCGCGACGAAGCCGTGCCAGTCGTCCCAGTCGCGCCGCACCGCCTCCTCGGCGTGGTCGCCGTCGACGAACAGCAGGTCGATCGGCGCGGTCCAGTCCGGCGCGACGTCGTGGCTGAACGCGACGTGCCAGACGACCCGCGGGCCCTCGGGCCGCGCCGCGCGGGCGACGACCCGGCGCGTCGCCCGCTCGGTCGCCCCCCAGCCGCTGGGCAGCGCGCTCGGGTGGTGGCCGAACGGGTCGATCAGGTGCAGCTCCTGGCCCGGCCCCATCGCCCGCGCCAAGGCGACCGCCGAGCTGCCCTCGTACACGCCGATCTCGACCACCCGCCGGGCGTCGCGGGCCAGCTCGACGAGCAGCTCGCGCTCGGGCTCGGAGTGCATCGTGCGCGGCGGGATCGCGCCCGCGCCGACCGCGATCGCGCGCAGGCGCGGGTCGTCGCGCAGGCGGTCGGGCGTCAGGCGACGCAGGGCGGTCGGCAACGGCACACGCGCACTCTACGGCGCGCAGCCGGCGGCGAGGTCGTCGCGCTCCTCCGCCCGCGCCAGCCAGGCCGCGTAGGCGGGCTCGAGCGCCGTGAGCCCGGCGTCGGCCAGCCCGACCGGGAAGGCCGTGTCCTCGCGGAACGTGTACTGGAAGGCGGCCTGCACGCGCGGGTCGTCGCGCCACGCCTCGAGCGCCCGCGCCATCGCGCGGCAGCCGTCGGCTCCGGTCGCCGGGTCGGTGCCGGTCTCGGTGATCCAGATCGGCGGCGGGCCGCCCGGGCAGTCGTGGCCGGCGAGCGCCTCGGTCACCGCGTCGAGCACGTCGATCGACCCGGGCGCCGCCGCGTCGCCGGAGTCGGCGGCCAGCTCGTCGTCGACGCGCACGTACGCGTGCTGTCCCCACACCGCGCCCGCGCACGCGACGTCGCGCGGCAGCTCCGCCGCGAACTCGGCCGCGCCGACGGCGTTGTCGCGCGGCGCGTCGAACCCGGCGACCTCGCCGAGCACGATCCGCTGGTCGCCCGGCGCGGCGTCGAGCTCCGCGCCCATCGCCCGCGCGAGGTCCGCGTACAGGCCGGGCGTCAGCGCCGGCTCCGCGTCGTCGCAGGCCCGGCGCTGCGGCCCGAGGAACAGCGGGTGGTTGGGCTCGTTCCACGGCGCCCACCACGGCAGCTCGATCCCCTCGGCCCGCCCCAGCTCCAGCAGCGCGCGCACGAGGGCGCGGTACGCGTCGAGGTCGGCGGGCATGCGCGCGGCGGCGCCGGCGTCGCGCGCCTCGCAGCCGCGCGCGGGCGCGGCCGCCCACTCGGGCGTGTTCAGCACCACGATCACCGGCGTCATGCCGGCGGCGCGCGCGGCGCGCAGCTGATCGGCGATGCCGGAGAAGGGCGCGCACGGCGGCTGCCCGCGCAGGCAGCCGTCGGCGGGCTGGGCGAGGTCGGGCGGCGCGTCGGGCGAGGGCTGCACGCGCCGCCAATCGACGAGCACGCGCAGGTACGTCATCCGCAGGGCGGCGGCGCGGTCGCGCCAGGGCGCGAACCCGGGCGGCTGCTCGCCGGGCGCGATCAGGTGCGGGTTGGCCTCCGTGAGGCCGGCGACGAGCGGCGCCTCCCCGGCCTGCGGAAGCGGCGGCGGAGGCGGGACGGTGGGGGTCGTCGGCGTCGGGGCGGTGGGCGCCGGCGGCTCGCCGTCCTCGCGCAGGACGAGGACGAGCACGACCGCGGCGACGAGCGCCGCCCCGGCGGCGGATGCGACGTAGGCCCGGGTGCGCCTAGACAGCGCTCACGTGCTCGTCCTCCGCGACGCGGAACGACGAGCCGCAGCCGCAGGCGGCGACGACGTTGGGGTTGTTGACCTGGAAGCCGGCGCCCTGCAGCGAGTCGATGTAGTCGATCGTCGACCCGGTGACGTACGGGAGCGCCTGCTGATCGCAGAGGATCTTCAGGCCGTGGGACTCGAAGACGGCGTCGCCCTCGCGAACCTCGTCGAAGGCGAGGTTGTACTGGAACCCCGAGCAGCCACCACCGCGGACGCCCACGCGCAGACCCGCGGTCTGCACGTCCGCGTTCTGACTGGCGAGGAACTCGCGCACCTTCTCGGCGCCCTTGTCGGTGATGAGGATCATGATCGGATTCGCTGCCTTCCTGCGTCGAGCAACGGGAGTCGCTTCAAAAAGGATAGCGCTCCCCTGGGGTGCCGTCGGCGGGCCAGGCGTGAGACGGAGGGCGTCCGGCCCCTGCCGCCGAAAGGCGGGCCCCCGGGTTGACTACGCTTTCTCCAGAGATGCCCACCGCGGACGAGATCAAGCAGCGCATCGAGGCCGCGATCCCCGGCGCCACTGCGGAGGTCGAGGACTGGACCGGCGGCGGCGACCACTTCCGCGCGGTCGTCGTCTCCCCCGCGTTCAAGGGGAAGACGCGCATCCAGCAGCACCAGATGGTGTACGCCGTGTTCGGCGACGAGATCGGCGGCCCGATCCACGCCCTGTCGCTCAAGACCCAGGAGTCATGATGTCCGAGAACCCTCTGCGCGACGCGATCGAGGAGGCCATCAAGGAGAACGAGGTGATCCTCTTCATGAAGGGGACGCCCGAGGCGCCCGCGTGCGGCTTCAGCGCGCGCACGGCCGCCGCGCTCCAGGCCCTCAACGCGCCGTTCGCCGCCGTCGACATCCTCCCCGACCCGCGCATCCGCCAGGAGCTGTCGGCCCTGTCGGGCTGGCCGACGATCCCGCAGCTCTTCGTCAAGGGCGAGCTGATCGGCGGCTGCGACATCGTGATGGAGCTCTACGAGTCCGGCGAGCTGGCCGAGACGCTCGGCGTCGAGCCCCCGGCGGACGCGCCGCAGCCCGCGGCGTCGTCGACGCAGAGCCCGCCGCTGGGCATCGAGAACCGCCTCGGCTGACTACTTCCCCCGGAAATAGTCGCCGGGTCCGTCCGGTCTGAGGACGAGGATCTGTGCTGCAAATCGGGTGATTTGGAGGATGGATGCTTCGTCTGTCGGGTGGTCAGGTGGAGTCGTTGTTCGATGAGG